>ERZ1090865.23-NODE-23-length-133931-cov-28.834018_pt1 | contig 133931 bp, 118 predicted proteins | sample MGYA00478478_ERZ1090865 | MGnify/ENA primary metagenome ERZ1090865 (study PRJEB33644, sample SAMEA5815715) | chicken gut metagenome | biome: Chicken; feature: Gastrointestinal Tract; material: Caecum | place: Ireland | collected 2019-01-01 | study: A study of... | reverse complement strand
GACCTCAGCACCGTCACCACCTGACAGACCCACCCACACCAAACAGCGAAAGGCCAGAAAGTATTGATCATAGGGGCGACCGGCTCCCTCGGACGGGTTGTCGCGCCCTATCTCCTCGAGTATTCCGATGCTGATGCGGCGAAATGTCTCCGTGGATGGTCACGGGGACATTTCGCCGTGCGACACGCACGAAACACTACGTAGTCATGTGCATGACTCCAAGGTGAACATCAGGTAAACTCAGTGTGTTCACTGTTGAAAACCTGAGCGAAAAAGGTGGCGAGTCCGTTGGACGTTTCATTCATGACTTTTATCCAACAGGTCCTCACCAATCCGGCGTTGATGGTGACTACGTTGCTCACGCTCGGCGTGATCTTCGTCAACGGTTGGACCGACGCCCCCAACGCCATCGCCACCTGTGTGACCACGCGCTGCATGCGTGTACGCTCCGCGGTCATCATGGCCGCGGTCTTCAATTTCCTGGGTGTGTTCATCATGACCCAGCTGAACGCCTCGGTGGCCTCCACCATCAGCAACATGGTGGATTTCGGCGGCAACACGCATGAGGCGCTGATCGCCCTGTGCGCCGCGCTGTTCTCCATCGTCGTCTACAGCGTGATCGCTTCGCTGTTCGGCATCCCCACCTCCGAAAGCCATAGTCTGATCGCCGGCCTGTCCGGAGCGGCCATCGCCATCCAGAGCGGCATCGGCGGCATCAACATGGACGAGTGGGTCAAGGTGCTCTACGGCCTGGCGGCCAGCCTGGTCATCGGCTTCGCGATGGGCTGGGTCGTCTGCAAGCTGGTCACGGTGATCTGCGCCGGCATGGACCGCCGCCGCACCAACGGGTTCTTCAAATACGCGCAGATCGTGGGCGCCGCTTCGATGAGCTTCATGCATGGCGCCCAGGACGGCCAGAAGTTCATCGGCGTGCTGTTCCTGGGCATGGCGTTCTGCAACGGGCAGTCCAGCGTGGTCGGCGTGGTGATCCCGGTGTGGCTGATGCTGCTGTGCAGCGTCATCATGGGCCTGGGCACATCGGTCGGCGGCGAACGCATCATCAAATCAGTCGGGCAGGACATGGTCAAGCTCGAGAAGTTCCAGGGCTTCTCCGCCGACCTGTCGAGCGCGCTGTGCCTGCTGCTGATGACGGTGCTTGGCATCCCCGTGTCCACCACGCACACCAAGACCAGCGCCATCATGGGCGTCGGCGCGGTCAAGCGCCTGTCCGCCATCAACTTCGGCGTGGTCAAGGACATGATGCTCACCTGGGTGTTCACATTCCCCGGCTGCGGCATCATCAGCTACATCATGGCCAAACTGTTCATGTTCATCTTCTAACGGAAGGAACTGCTTCACATGGCAAGAAAGAACGACGCGTTCTACTTCGACTCCTTTGACAGGAGCGCCGAATACGCCTGTCAGGCCGTGCAGCTGCTGGCGGACGTCATGCGCCATTACGACCCGGATACGCTCCAGGAGCGTATGGGGCAGATGCACGCCATCGAGCAGGCGGCCGACGAGGTGCGTCATGCGTTGGTCGACGAGCTGGTCACCGCGTTCATCACCCCGATCGACCGCGAGGACATCGCGCTGCTCAGCGACTATCTGGACAGCGTGGTCGATGAGATCGAAGGCGTGCTGCACCGGCTGTACTACGATAACGTTCGCGAGATTCGCCCCGATGCGCTCGTCACCCTCGACAAGGTGGTCGAGGAGGTGGGACAGATGAAGGACCTGGTCGCCGAGATGCGCCGGTTCAAGCGGTCCAAGACCCTGCGCGAGCGTGTGTTCACGATCAACCGCATCGAGCAGGAGGCGGATACGATGTTCGTGGATGCGTTGCGCACGCTGCACACCGCCGAGACCGACCCGCTGCGCGTGTTCGCCTGGCATGAGGTGTACACGCAGCTGGAGGAGTGCGCCGACGCCTGCGAGAAGGTGGCCGACGTCATCGACAACGTGGTGATGAAGAACAGCTGAGCCTACCGCTCGCCCTTGAGCCAGGCGATGGCCAGCTGCGTGCGGTTGGTCATGCCGAGCTTGTCCAGGATTCCGCTGATGCGGTTGCGCACGGTGCCCTCCGACAGGCACAGACATGCCGCGATGTCACGGTTGTCGAGTCCCTGCGCGACCAGCGCGGCGATGTCCCGCTCGCGGTCGCTCAGATTCGGGAACGGATTGCTGGGCACGTCGCCGTCGTGGCGGTGGGGCCGTTCCTCCGTCAGTTTGCCGAGCACCTCGGCGCCGAGTACGACCTGCCCCGCCATCACGGCCTGCAAGGCGGGGGCGACGGCGGACACGTCCTGCTTGATGAGGTATCCACGGGCGCCGATGGCGATGGCCTCGTCGATATAGGCCCGGTCCGAGAACGTGGTCAGGAACAGGATGCGCGCGGCATGGTCGAACGCCAGGATGCGCCGGGCCGTGTCCAATCCGCTCACGCCGGGCATCTGGATATCGAGCAGCAGCACGTCCGGCCGGTGGTGCGGGCCGGATCGATAGCGTTCCACGGCGTCGGTTCCGTTGTTCGCCGTCCAGAGCACCTCGGCCGCCCCGGTGGCGGCGAGGATGGTGGCCAGCGACTGGCAGACGATGGGGTCGTCATCCACGATGGCGGTTTTCATGCGCGTCCTCCCTCGGCGGTCCATGGTGTTTTGGGAATCGATGCGAAGACGCGCCATCCGTCGTTGAACGGTCCGCACAGCGCCGTGCCTCCCAACGCCCTGACACGGGCCTCGATGTCGGCCAGCCCCATGCCGCGCGGAGCGGCGGCTGCGGCGTGCGGCGTGCGGCCTCCGTCATCCTGCACGGTCAGCTGCCAGAAGGCGGGGAACTCGTGCAACAGCACCGACACCTGCGCGGCGTCGCTGTGATGGGCCACATTCGACACGGCCTCGCGGATCACCGCGGACAGGCACCGCGCGACCGGCGCGGGCGCCGTCCTGATATCGTTGCGCAGCCGAACGTCGAAATCCGCCGCACCGTCGAACGCGTGCGCCGCGGCATGGATCTGCGCGGCGAAATCCGTGCCGTCATCCTCCAGATCGTGGACGGAACGGCGGATCATCGTCATCGCCTGGTCCGCCGTATCGTGGATCTGCGCGAACCCACGGGCGGCATCGTGCGCGCCGCCGGCCTCGGCCACCAGCCGTCCCGCCTCGGCCTGCATGATGGCGCGGGTGAGCAGATGGCCGACGTTGTCATGGATATCGCGGGCGATGCGCGTGCGTTCGTTGACGGTGGCCGTATGGATGGCCGCGGCGCGTTCCTCGCTGCCGTCGGCGAGCCGGATCCGGTAGCGGCGCAGCATGTCCCGGGACTCATCCTCGATCCGGGTCCTGCCGGCGTCGAGCGCGTTGCAGCGTCTCGCGGATTCCCCGAGCAGCGCACCCACCGCCGCAACAATGACGATGAGATACGAATCCGGCCCGGCCTGCCCGCGGTCGGCACCCAATCCGAACAGGCGCATCGCCAACGGCGCGACCCACAGCCAGCACGACACGGCCGTCATCCAACGCGGCAGCTCGTCTGCACCGCTCCCGCGGGCGGGCGATGCGCCGGCACGTATTAAGCGGAGGGGCCGCAGACGCATGGCGTCATAGGCGATCGGCGGCAGGAACCAGAGGAATTCGGCGGACAGGCAAGCCATAACCGCGTAGCAGCCCGGCATCAGGGGACGAAACCGTGCGGCCGGCAGCCATTCGCACAGCGACGTGCAGCAGACCGCGGCCAGCAGCGCCACGACCGAACCCGGCCGCATATCGCCGGTGAGGGTGATATGCAGGATCAGGCACAAGGCGAACAGTACGGCCTTGTCGAGGAGTGTGCGCATGTCTCCACCATACCGTGACTTCGGGGACGGGCATGGTGACATTCGTCACGATCCGGGCGGAAACGATGACGTGTCTCACCATGCAGGCCCCGCCGGCATCCTGCATCATGGAGATACCTACACAAGACAGGAGGCAGCGATGACCACATCCGTTCCACCCGCGGTCAGCGTTCATGGGCTGGTCAAACGGTACGGCGACGTGCTCGCCCTCGACTACTTCGACCTGGACGTCAGACAGGGGGAGATCTTCGGCCTGCTCGGCCCGAACGGTTCGGGCAAAACCACCGCCATCAACTGCATCCTGGCGCTGCTGACCTACGACTCCGGGCAGGTCGGCGTCTTCGGATCGCCGATGACGCCCACCAGCTATGCGCTCAAACGACGCATCGGCGTCGTGCCGCAGGAGGTCGCCGTCTTCTACGAGCTGACCGTCGAGGAGAACATCGACTATTTCTGCTCCCTGTACGTGCCCGACAGACGCACCCGAACCCCCATGGTCGACGAGGCCATCGCCTTCGTGGGACTCGACGACTACCGGCGGTTCCGTCCGGGCAAGCTCTCCGGCGGTCTGCTGCGCAGACTCAACATCGCCTGCGGCATCGCGCACAGGCCCGACCTCATCTTCTTCGACGAACCCACCGTGGCCGTGGACCCGCAAAGCCGCAACGCCATCCTGGAGGGCATCATGACCCTGCGCGACCGCGGCACCACCGTCGTGTACACCAGCCACTACATGGAGGAGGTCGAGCAGATCTGCGACCGGATCCTCATCATGGACCACGGCCGGCATCTGGCGCTCGGCACCGCCGAGGAACTGAAACTCATGATCGACGCCGGCGAGCGCATCACCGTCCAGACCCTGGACCTCGCCCCGGCCACCCTGGAACAGGTCGACGCCCTGCCCGCGGTCATCGCGGCCACCTACGACGGCCAGCAGCTGGACATCCGCTGCCGGCGCGGCGAGACCAACCTCATCGACATACTCGGCGTGCTGGAGCGATCCGGCACCAACATCGGACACCTGACCTCGCGTCCGCCGAGCCTGAACGACGTGTTCCTCGAACTGACCGGCACGGCGCTGCGCGACTGAAAGGAGCGGACGATGCTCACCACATTCATCGCACAGATCAAAACCATGCTGCACCGGCCGGCCATGATCTTCTGGGCGCTCGCCTTCCCGATCATCCTGGCCACCATGTTCCACGCCATGTTCCAGAACATCGCGAGCAGCTACAGCATCGAGGCCCAGCCCATAGACATCGTGCGTGACGACGCATGGGACGGCCTGACAGGCGCGCAGGACCTCGTGGAAGCCCTGCAGGACGCCGACACGGCCGTGCTCAAGGCCACGCAGGTGCCGGACGCGGACGCGGCGCTCGCCGACCTGCGTGAGGGTCGCGCGGTGGGCTATCTGGCCGCGCGGGACGGCGAACTGGCGTTCGTCATCAGCGATTCGGCCGCGACCACGGCCGAATCGGACGGGGCCGTGGGCATAACCCTCAGCATCATCTCGGATGCCGTGGCGCGGTACAACGACACGGCGCGGCTGGGGGAGTCGGTGGGTCGGTACGCTCCCGAAGCCTTTCTGGACGACTCCTTCACCGGGCAGCTGGGGTCCACCGCGGGCTTGAGCGAGGAGATCCGGCTCACCCGCACGGCCCCGGACGAACCCGTGCGCTACCAGTTCGCGCTGCTGGGCATGGCCTGTCTGATGACCATGACCCTGGCCATCGGCGCCATCAGCGAATCCCAGCCGAACCTGTCCACCCTCGGCGCGCGCCGCTGCCTGGCGCCGCTGCCGAAGTGGCGCATACTGACGGCGGGGTTCCTGGCCGCCTGGCTGGTGTCCGCATGCTGCATGAGCCTGTCATTCGTCGTCATCCGATACGTGTTCTCGGTGGGCGTGGCCGGGCGTGAACCGTTCGCGTTCCTCGGCATCGGCGTGGCCACGTTCATGGCGTCGTCGCTGGGCTCGCTGATCGGCGCGTTGCCGAAACTGGGCGTGGGCTCGAAGGTGGGCATCTCCACCGGCATGACATGTCTGCTGTCGTTGTTCGCCGGGCTCTACGGCCAGCCGGCCATGCAGCTGGGTGACATGATCCAGCGGGAGCTGCCGCTGCTGGCGGACATCAACCCCGTCCGGCAGGTCTCCCAGCTGTTCCACGACATCCTGTATTACGACAGCCTGCAGCCCTTCGTCCGCACGGCCGCGCTGTTGGCGGGGATGAGCATCGTGTTCCTGGCCATTGCGGCGCTGATGTTGAGGAGGCAACGCTATGAACACCTTTAAGGCCGCATTGCGGGTCATCTGGCGGCACCGCGCCTATCTGCTCGTCTACCTGTTCGGACTGAGCCTGATGATGATCGTCCTGATGTCCGGCTCGGTGGCCGGCGCACGGCAGGATGCGGTGTCCGCCGGCGTCTACGAGCCCGATAGGGCCACGGTCGCTGTGGTGGACCGCGACGGCGGTGAGGCCGGCATCGCGCAGGGATTGCGCGAGGGGCTTTCCGACGGCTGCGATCTGATCGCGCTCGACGATACCGAGCGCGCGTTGCAGGACGCCGTGGCCACGAACTATGTGGACCTGATCATCATCGTGCCGGAGGGTTACGCCGCACGGTTCGCCGAGGCGGTCCGCACAGGCGGCGACGTGCCGGCGGTGCGAACCGTGACCAGCTACACCTCCGGCGTGGGGGCGATGGCGAGGATGCAGATGGAAGGGTTGCTATCGTCGCTCCGATCGGAATACCGCGCGCGGCTGGTGCATGCGGGAGTCGACACGGACGCCGACGGGACGCTGCTGGCGCACAGCGTGCAACAGGTGGTGGACGAGGTGCAGGCCGACGGGCGTGACGGCGTCGCCGTGGCGCAGACGGGAACGGCCGGCGACTCCCGCACCGGGGCGTCGGTGTTCGGTGTGTCGATGAGATTCGGCGGGTATCCGATTATGGCATCGATGACCGTGACCGTGGCGCTGGTGGCCGGTGTGTTCAACGCGGGTCGGGTCCGGCGCAGGCTGGCCGCGTCGGCGGAGCATCCCTCTCGGCGGGGGATGGGCGTGTTCCTGGCCTGCCTGCTGCTCGGAGTCATCGCGTCGGCCTATTACCTGGCGCTGTCGGCGCTGCTGATGCTGCCGTTGGGCACGGACGCCTCGATCGCGCCGGAGTCCTTCGCGCTGTGCGCGGTGACGGTGCTGACGTACGCGCTGATGGCCGTGGCGTTGGGATTCGCGCTCGGGCAGTGCGGCGTGTCCGAGGAGGCGGCGAACGGGTTCGCGAATGTGTTCTCGCTGATGGTCGCCTTCACCGGCGGCGCCTGGTTCCCCGCCTCGCTGATGCCGGACGCCATGCTGGTGCTCGGCCATCTGCTGCCCGGCTGGTGGTACGGCGACGCGCTGGGCGCGGCGCTGGGACTGGGGGAGCATGCCGCCTCCGGTCCGGATGCGGGGGCGTGGGCGTCATCGACCGGTCTGGTGCTGATGTATGCGGCCGCCTTCACCTGCGTGGGATTGGCCGTGGGCGCCATCCGGGCGCGCCGGCCGCGCTCGGATACCGCGGAGAGGACCGCCGAGCTGGCCGTCGGCTGAGTGCGATCGGTGGACGGTTCCGGGCCGCGCCGCCGGCCGCGATGATAGAATGCGGGCGTGAGTAGAGGACACGGAACGGCTGCGGCAGCATCGGACGTCCATGCCAAGGCGGACGCGAAGTACGTCCAGATGACCCAATCCCCGCTGGAACCGCTGATCCTGCGTCTGGCCGTGCCGGCCATCGTCTCGAATCTCGTCACCGTGACCTACAACATGGCCGACACCTGGTTCATCGGCCGGCTCGGCACCTCGCAGTCCGGCGCCGTGGGCGTGGCCTTCTCGGTGATGACCATCATGCAGGCCATCGGCTTCTTCTTCGGCCAGGGCGGCGGCAACTCGCTGTCGCGAGAGCTCGGCAAACGCAACGAGGAGCGCGCCTCAAGACTGCTGTCGGTCGCCTTCTTCGGATCGGTGGGCTTCGGCGTACTGCTGGGTGTGCTGGGGCTGCTGGTCCTGCAGCCGCTGGTGCACGGACTGGGCGCCACCGACACCATCGCCCCCTATGCGGTGCAGTACCTGACGCCGCTGCTGGTCGCCACGCCCTGCGTCACCGGCTCGTTCACGATGAACGGCCTGCTGCGCTTCCAGGGGTTGTCCGCCTATTCGATGATCGGTCTGGTCACCGGGGCGATCCTGAACATCGCTCTGGCCCCGGCGCTGATCTTCGGCGCCGGTCTGGGCATCTTCGGCGCGGGCTTGGCCACCGCGATCTGCCAGACCATCAGCTTCACGATCCTGACCGTGATGTGCGTCAAGGTGGGCGTGGTCCGGCTGTCCCCGCGATGGTTCCAGCCGGACATGCTGCTCATCCGGGAGATGATCGGCGGGGGACTGCCGTCGCTGCTGCGCAACGGCGTGGGGTCGGTGGCCGTGACCTGCGTGAATCTGGCCGCGAACCCGTTCGGCGATGCGGCGATCGCGGCCATGGCGATCGTCAACCGCATCGCGTTGACCGCCAACTCGATGATCGTCGGTTTCGGACAGGGGTTCCAGCCGGTGTGCGGTTATAACTACGGTGCCGGTCTGTTCGCACGCGTCCGCCGCGGATTCTGGTTCGGCGTGCGCGTGGAGACGGCGATCCTGGTCTGCGCGACCGTGGTGTTCGCGCTGTTCGCCCCCGAACTGGTCGGCCTGTTCCGAGCCGATCCCGACGTGATCCGGATCGGTGAGGTGGCGTTGCGGCTGCAGTGCTGCACGCTGTGGATGAACGGGTTCAACATGATGTCGAATATGAGCCAGCAGACCATGGGCAGGACGTTGGCGGCCTCGATCCTGGGCGTGGCCCGTCAGGGGCTGTTCCTGGTGCCGCTGGTCTGGCTGCTGCCGGCGATCCTGCCGGCGTTCGGCCTGCCGGCGCTGCTGGGCATCCAGATGGCCCAGCCGATCTCCGACCTGCTGACGTTCGCGATCACGGTGCCGATCCAGCTGCGCATGCTGCGGGGGCTGAAGACGGCGGAAGGCAATCCCGCCGACACGCTGGCGCGGTCCGTCGCCACGTCGTTGTCGTCGACCGTCAGGAAAGCCTCATAGCTGAGGCGTGAATCAGTCCTCCCTGGCGGCCAGGAAATGCTCCTCGCTGGGCAGGACCAGGCTGAGGATCAGCGCGACGACGAAGGCCACCGCAATGCAGTTCGAGGCGAAGATCTGCTGGAACAGGGCGGGGAAGTGCACGAAGATGTCGCTCACCTGCGTGAAGCCGATGCCGATCGTCAGGCTCAGCGCCGCGATGGTGATGTTGCGCTGGGTGAAGCCCGCCTCGGCGATCATCTGGAATCCGGAGAGGATGATGTTGCCGAACATCATGATCGTGCAGCCGCCGAGCACGGCCTGCGGCATCGAGTTGAACACCTCGGCGATGGCCGGCACGAAGCTGGCCAGGATCAGGATCAGACCGCCGGAGAGGATCACCTTGCGGTTGACCACCTTGGTCATGGCCACCAGGCCGATGTTCTGGGCGAAGCTGGTCAGCGGCAGGCATCCGAACAGGCCGGAGACCGAGGAGATCAGGCCGTCGCCGGCGATCGCGCCCGCCGTCTCGCGTTCGGTGGGCAGACGGTTCAGACCCACCTTCGTCAGCGCGGCCGTGTCTCCCAGCACCTCCACGGAGGAGACCACGTACAGCAGGCCCAGCGAGATGATCGCACCCGGGTCGAACTCGGGCTTGAACGGCATGATCCGCGGCACGGACACGATCTGCAGGTGCGCGAAACCGGAAAGATCGACCTTGCCCATCGCCATCGCCGCCACATAGCCGACCACCAGGCCGAACAGCACCGAAAGCTGCTTGGCCGTGCCCTTCATCAGCAGCTGGAACGCCAGACAGGCGACCAGCGAGACCAGGCCCAGCGTCAGGTTCTGCCAGCTGCCGAAATCCTCGGCCCCGGAGCCGCCGCCGAAGCTTTCGGCGCCCACGGTCAGCAACGAGAAGCCGATCGACGTGACCACGATGGCCGAGACGATCGGCGGCACGAACCGGCGCCAGTAGCGGGCCGTCAGACCCAGGACCAGCTCCAGCAGGCCGCCGACCAGCACCGCACCGACCACGGCGCCGTATCCCTTGTCCGCGCAGATCGCCACGGCGGCCGCCACATAGGTGAACGAGATGCCCGTCACCATCGGCAGACGGGAGCCGATCAGCCACGCGCCATACAACTGCAGGCAGGTGCCCAGGCCCGCCACCAGCAGACCGGCCTGAATCACCGTGGCCGACTGTTCCGGGGTCATCCCGGCGGCGGAGGCGACGATGAAGATCGGCGCCAGGTTGGCCACGAACATGGCCATGACGTGCTGCAAACCGAACGGGATGCCGCGCCAGAACGAGACGGGCGCATCCAGGCTGCTCAGGGCCTCGAACGAGATGCCCGAAGCTTTGGTCTTCTTCTCACTCATGAAACGTCAATATCCTCTGCGTGTGAACGATCGCGAAACGGTCAGCGGAACTCGATGTCGCCGGTCTGCGGATCCATCGACTCCACAATCGCCAGCGAGTCCACGTCGTAGCCCTCCTCGCGCAGTTTGTCGCCGCCGCCCTGGAACCCCTTCTCGACGGCGATGCCGATGCCCTCGACGGCGGCGCCGGCATGCTCGCAGATATCGATCAGGCCGCGCAGCGCCTTGCCGTTGGCGAGGAAATCGTCGATGAGCAGGACGTGGTCCTCGGGGCCCAGATACTTCCTGGACACGATGACGGGGAACTCGCGCTGCTTGGTGAACGAATACACGGTGGACACGTACTGGTCGCCGTCCAGGTTGATCGACTGCGCCTTCTTGGCGAACACCACCGGCACGTTGCCGAAATGGCGGGCAGCCACGCAGGCCATGCCGATGCCGGAGGCCTCGATGGTGAGGATCTTCGTGATCGTGCGCCCGGCGAAATGCTCGGCCCAGGCCTTGCCCATGGCGTCGTACAACGCCACGTCGCACTGGTGGTTGAGGAAGGCGTCGACCTTGAGCACATTGCCCGGCTTGACGGTGCCTTCTTTGCGGATACGTTCCTCGAGTTCCTTCATGCTTCTCATCCTTTGCGCTGAATGCTGCCGACAACGTGCTGATGCGCGTATAACCGTCCAGCTTACGTGTGTCACCTGACCGAACGATGTGGTAGACATGAATGCGCCGATACCCGACGTATCGGACTCGATCGATTCTTGAGGGAAAGGGGCCAGCGTGCCACAGGATTCGGATCTCATCGTGCGTGCCGCCGACGATCTCATCGGCGACCTGAACCCGCAGCAGGCCGAAGCCGTGCAGTACCGCGGACAGGCCCTGCTGATCGGCGCCGGCGCGGGATCGGGCAAGACCCGTGTGCTGACTCGCCGCATCGCCTGGATCCTGACGCAATTCGGCGCCTGGCCCAGCCAGATCCTGGCCATCACCTTCACCAACAAGGCCGCGGCCGAGATGCGTGAACGTCTGGGCGGACTGATCGGTCCGGTGGCCCAGCGCATGTGGGTATCCACCTTCCACTCGGCATGCGTGCGCATCCTGCGCCGCGACGGCGAGTGGATCGGACTGAAATCCGGGTTCTCCATCTATGACACCGCCGATTGCGAGCGTCTGGTCAAACTCATCGGCACGGACCTGAACATCGATCTGAAGCGGTACACCCCGCGTGCGATTCTGTCGCGCATCTCCGACTACAAGAACAACCTGCAGGGCTGGCGGGAGCAGCTGAACGCCTACGCGGCCGACTACAAGCCGGGGCAGAAGGGTTATCAGCTCGGCCGGTTCGGCAACGTCGAGGAACTGTACGCGGTGGTCTATGCCGAATACCAGCACCGCCTGGCCATGGCGAACGCCGTGGACTTCGACGACCTGATCGCCCGCACCGTGGAGCTGCTGCGCACCTGCCCGGATGTCGCCGAATACTATCGGCACAAGTTCCGCTACATCCTCGTCGACGAGTATCAGGACACCAACCACGCCCAGTACGTGCTGGTGCGCGAGCTCGCCGGCGTCGACGCCAACGAGCCGACGCAGCCGGGCGCCGTGGCCGCCGGACGGCAGGGGCCCGCATGGATCACGGTCGTCGGCGATTCCGACCAGTCCATCTACGCGTTCCGCGGCGCGGACATCCGCAACATCCAGGACTTCGAACAGGACTTCCCGAACGCCAGGACCATCATGCTCGAACAGAACTACCGTTCGACGCAGACCATCCTGGATGCGGCGAACGCGGTCATCGCCCACAACGAGGGCCGCAAGCCCAAGAAACTGTGGACCGCGCTGGGCAAGGGCGAGCCGATCGTCGGCTACGCCGCGGACAACGCCCAGCAGGAGGCGGCGTGGATCGCCTCCGAGATCGCGCGGCTGCACGCCGAACACGGCATCGCCTACTCCGACATGGCCGTCATGTACCGGGCCAACGCACAGTCGCGCTCGCTGGAGGAGGCGCTGATCAACGCCGGACTGCCCTACCAGCTCATCGGCGGCACACGGTTCTACGAGCGCCGGGAGATCAAGGATGCCATCGCCTACCTGCAGGCCATCGTCAACCCGGCGGACGACGTAAACATGCGGCGCATCCTCAACGTGCCCAAGCGCGGGCTGGGCCCCCGAGCCGAATCATTGGTCACCATGTACGCCGACACGCACGCCACCACGTTCTTCGACGGCGTGCTCCACGTGGACGAGCTCGGCGCCCCCACCCGCACGGCCACGCAGCTCAAGGCGTTCCGCGACCTGATGACGGCATTGCGCGAATTCGCCGATGCGCACAACAGCAAGCCCTCCGAGATCGTGGCCGAGGTGCTCTCCAAGTCCGGCCTGCTGGAGGAGCTGCAGCGCTCGGAGGACCCCCAGGACGCCTCCCGCGTCGAGAACCTCTCGCAGCTGCAGTCCGTGGCGGCCGAATACGAGCAGAAGACCCCGGACGCCACATTGGCGGGGTTCCTGGAGACCACGGCGCTGGTGGCCGATTCCGACCAGCTGCCGATGGACGGGGAGGACTCCGGCTCGGTGACGCTGATGACCCTGCACACGGCCAAGGGCCTGGAGTACCCGGTGGTGTTCCTCACCGGATTGGAGCAGGGCACGTTCCCGCATTCGCGCTCGCTGGAGGATACCAGCGAGCTGGCGGAGGAGCGGCGTCTGGCCTACGTGGGCATCACGCGCGCGCAACGGCGCCTGTACGTCACACGCGCCGCGGTGCGCGCCCAGTGGGGCCAGGCCGCCGAGATGATGCCCAGCCAGTTCCTCGATGAGATCCCCGACCAGCTGATCGATTGGAAGCGCCGCGAAACCGGCATGGAGCGCATGCGCGGCGGATGGTCCGCCGGCGGGTTCGGCGACGACGAGTTCGGCGGATGGGACGACGACGATTTCGGCGGGGTCAGTTTCGGAGGAGCGGGGTCGACGTACGGTTCCGGTTCCTCGTACGGTTCGCGCGGCGGCTCGTCACAGGGATACGGATCGACCTACGGCTCGTCCTACGGTTCGCATGGCGGCTCGTCCCGTGGCTCCCGGTCCGGGTACGGGTCGGGCAGGTCATACGGTTCCTCGGGATCGTCCGGTTCCTCGTACGGTTCGCGCTCGTCGCGGTCCGGATCGCGCCCCTCGCATGGGTCGTCGGGGTCCCGCGCCACCTACGGCTCCGGCTCCTCCGGCTCGGGCCGCAGCGGCAAGGTGACGACCCGTCGCATCGCGCCGTCGGCGGCCTCCAAGTCGAAGCCGAATACCGGGTCGGCGACGGGCGGCAACGGGCTGTCGATCTCGGATTTCCAGATCGGCGACAGGATCACGCATGACAAATTCGGCCTGGGCACCGTTGTGGATCTGCAGGACAAGGGACCCAAGTCGGTGATCACCGTGGACTTCGGATCCGACGGTGTCAAGCGGCTGATGCTGGCGGTGGCTCCTATTGAAAAACTCTGAACGGGAGCGCGGCAAACCGTCGTCCACCCCCTGCGCGTATAGTTGAACTTTGGTGTCTGCCGTCAGGCGGACGCCGTCTGGAGCCTTAGCCCATCAACGGGTCGGCGGCCGCAGGGATTTCGATCCTGGCAGCCGTTCGTGCCTCGGCACGATGAAGCGTTGGAGAGGCCGGCTCAGCACGGGGAGGCTTCGGCCGTCCCGTGTTCCGTTCAAACAACGACAGAAGGAATATCTCAATGACGAACGTTCAGCGTTCCCGCCGTCAGGTGCGTCTTTCCCGCGCCCTCGGCATTGCACTGACCCCCAAGGCTCAGCGCATCTTCGAAAAGCGTCCGTATGCCCCGGGTGAGCATGGCCGCACCCGCCGTCGCACCGAGTCCGATTACGCGGTGCGTCTGCGCGAGAAGCAGCGTCTGCGCGCCCAGTACGGCATCTCGGAGAAGCAGCTTCGCGCCGCTTATGAGAAGGGCACCCGTACCGCCGGCCAGACCGGCAACGCGATGCTCTCCGATCTGGAGACCCGCCTTGACGCCCTGGTGCTGCGCGCCGGCTTTGCCCGCACGACCGCCCAGGCCCGTCAGTTCGTGGTGCACCGTCACATCCTCGTCGACGGCAACGTCGTCGATCGCCCGTCCTACCGCGTCAAGCCCGGCCAGACCATTCAGGTGAAGGCCAAGAGCCAGACCATGGTGCCGTTCCAGATTGCTGCCGAAGGCGTGCATCGTGACGTGCTGCCCGCGGTTCCGGGTTATCTCGACGTGAACCTCCCGTCGCTCAAGGCGACCCTGACCCGCAAGCCGGAAGCCGAGGAAATCCCGGTGCAGGTCAACATCCAGTACGTCGTCGAATTCTATTCGCGCTGATCTGGATCTTTTACCAACAAGGACATACCGAAAAGACCCCGCAGGTTCGCCCTGCGGGGTCTTTTCGTTGTCCGGACGGCCGTCAGTCGCCGATCACGGCGCCGACGATGGCCGAGACGATGGACATGATCAGTGAGCCGAGCACCGACCACCAGAACCCGTCGATGGTGACGCCGACCCCGAAGATCGAGACCGCCAGCCAGGAGGCGAGCTCCATGAACAACCAGTTGATCACCAGCGCCACGATGCCGAGCGAGAGGATCGAGAACGGCAATGCCAGCGTCTGGACGATCGGTTTGATGGAGGCGTTGATCAACGCCATGAACAATGCGAACGCGGCGATGCCGAGCACCGGCGGCTCACCGAGCGCGCGCATGCCGGGCAGCAGGGCCACCATGACGCCTGCCGCGATGGTCATTACCAGCCAACGAGAGATAAAACGTCCCATACCAGCCAGTAAACCATGCCAGGCGGGCCAACGACACGCCGCGGTGGCGGCGGAATACCGGGGGAGGTCTGCCGGGAATGGCCGAACGCCGGGGGCTGCGCGGCAAACCTGACCGCCGGGGTTCGCCACCCCCTTCGGCATGTCGTAACCATTGCGGCACCCCCAACTTGCTGTGCCATGCGTCCGACCGGCACGGATAATGGAGGGCATGAGAGTGCATCTGCATATGGTCCGGCACGGACAGACGTTCTTCAATCGGTACAACAGGCTGCAGGGCTGGTCGAACGCCACCCTGACCGAATCCGGCAGGGCCGACGCGGCCAAGGCCGGCAACAAGCTGCGCGATCTGGACTTCGCCGCCGCGTACTGCTCCGACACCACGCGCGCCATCGAGACCGCGACGACCATCCTCGACATCAACGAACAGGCCGGCCACCATCGTCCGGAACTGACGACGGATATGCACTTCCGCGAACAGTACTACGGATACTTCGAGGGCCTGGACATGGGCATGGCCTGGCATGCGGCCGGCGCGCCGCACGGCGTCCCGAGCTACAACGCCATCGTGCGGCAGTACGGACCGGGCGCCACGCGGGATTTCCTCAAGGAGGCCGATCCCTTCCACGATGCCGAATCCGACGCGGAGTACTGGACGCGTGTGGAGGGGGCCTACGCGCTGATCGCGGCGAATCCCGACCTGCGTGACGCGGACGATGTGCTGGTCATCGGCCACGGCAATACACTGCTCAGCCTGATGCACCGCTTCGCTCCGGAGGGCTACGATCTGGGCGAACGTCCCGCCAACGGCAGCGTGACCGTATTGGATTTCGACACGCAGGCTCCGTTTGCCCAAGCGCTCACCGTGGTTTCGTACAACCAGTGACACTTGCCGGCGTCTGGGGCGTTGGCTACGCTGGTGTCGGTATTGTGTGCGCGGCATGAGGCCGTGCACCGGGAAATGTGAGGTTCATGATGGGTGTTGGAGAGATCGCCGGTCTGATTGCGGCGATAGCATTCGCCATTCTGGCCGGATTCCTGATCTATCCGCTGATCCGCCTCGGCAAGCTGTTCGATCAGCTGGCCGAAACCGTCAAGCAGACCGGTGACCACGCCATCCCGGCCCTTGACGAGAGCGTGACGACGGTCAAGCAGGTCAATAAGTCGTTGGAGGACGTCAACAAGATCTCCTCCGCGGCCTCCACCACGGCCAATAACGTGGGGGCGTTGACCGATCTGTATGGCTCGTTCCTCGGCAAGCCCGTCATCAAGGTCGCTTCCACGGTATATGCGCTGAAGTCCACCGCGCAGTCGTTCATGTCCAAGCGCGTCATGCAGCAGCCGAACAAGGGGGAGTGATGGTCAAGCGATTGTTCTGGATAGCCGTCGGCGTGGCCATCGGCATCGTCGCGGTCAGCAAGGCACAGGCGTACGTCAAGGCGAACACGCCAGATTCCGCGCGGCAGTTCCTGCTCGGCCCCGATCAGGATCATGTGGCGGTCAGAACGCTCGAAGGGCTGGTCAACGAGTTCAACGCCACCCGTCGAGCCCGCGAGGCTGAGCTCAACGAACGATATATCGGCCGGCTGCGCTGATCCATCCGACGATCGGCCGGCACGGCGCTCCCGCCCTCGCCGCCACCAATCATCATCGATACTGTTTTAGGGCCTGATACGCCCATGCTCTGATATCAAGGAGAGACAACCACCCATGCGCACCTCTGAAATCGCGAAGCGCTTTCTGGATTACTTCGAACAGCACGACCATCTCGTCGTGCCTTCGGCGTCCCTGATCTCGCCGAACCCGACCACCCTGTTCACCATCGCCGGCATGGTGCCGTTCATCCCGTACCTGATGGGCGAGCAGACGGCCCCCCATCCGCGCATGGCCTCGAACCAGAAGTGCGTGCGCACGCTGGATATCGACGAGGTGGGCAAGACCACCCGCCATGGCACGTTCTTCCAGATGCTCGGCAACTTCTCGTTCGGCGACTACTTCAAGGAAGAGGCCATCCACTACGCCTACGAGCTGCTGACCAAGCCCCAGGACCAGGGCGGCTACGGCTTCGACCCCGAGAAGCTGTGGATGACCACCTTCACCGATGACGAGGAGGCCCGCGCCATGTGGCGCAACGAGGGCGTGGATCCCGAGCACATCCAGATCATGGGCATGGAGGACAACTTCTGGACCACCGGCGGCCCCGGCCCCGGCGGCCCGTGCTCCGAGATCTACGTGGACCGCGGTCCCGAATTCGGTATCGAGGGCGGTCCGATCGCCGACGAGAACCGGTACATCGAGATCTGGGACCTGGTGTTCGAGAACTTCGAGGTCGACAACGTCAAGTCCAAGACCGACCTGCACATCGTCGGCGAGCTGGAGAACAAGAACATCGATACCGGCGCCGGCCTGGAGCGCATGGCCTATCTGCTGCAGGGCAAGAACAACATCTATGAGACCGACGAGGTGTTCCCGGTCATCGAGGCCGCGCAGCGCATGTCCGGCCGCCTGTACGGCGACGACGAGGCGATGGACGTCAAGTTCCGCGTGGTCGCCGACCACGTGCGTTCCGCGCTGATGATCATGAGCGACGGCGTGCGCCCGGCCAACAACGGCCGCGGCTACGTGCTGCGCCGCCTGCTGCGCCGCATCGTCAAGGCGATGCGCACGCTCGGCGTGACCGATCCGGTGCTGCCGACGCTGTTCCCGGTGTCCAAGGACGCGATGATGCCGAGCTACCCCGAGCTGGAGCAGACCTTCCACGACGTGTCCGAGGCCGCGTACGGCGAGGAGGACGCCTTCCGCCGCACCCTGGAATCCGGCACCGAGATCTTCGACATGGCCGTTGCCAAGGCCAGGAATGCCGGCAAGGACACCGTCTCCGGCGCCGACGCCTTCACCCTGCACGACACCTACGGCTTCCCGATCGAACTGACGCTGGAGATGGCGGCCGAACAGGGCGTGAAGGTCGACGAGGCGAAGTTCCGCGAGCTGATGGCCGAGCAGAAGTCCCGCGCCCGCGCCGATGCGCTGAAGAAGCGCCACAACGTGGACCTGTCCGTGTACGACGACTTCAAGAAGACGCTGGCCGCGCCGATCGACTTCCTCGGATACACCGACTACTCCAGCCGTTCGAAGGTCCTCGGCATCATGCAGGAGGGCAAGGGCTCCGTGCCGGCGGTCACCGCCCCGGCCACCATCGAGGTGATCCTCGACCGTACGCCGTTCTACGCGGAGGCTGGCGGCCAGCTGGCCGACCAGGGCGAGATCCTGTCCGACGACGGCGCGGTGCTTGAGGTCGATGACGTGCAGAAGCCGATCAAGGACCTGATCGTGCACCAGTGCCGCCTGACCGAGGGCACGCTGGTCGTGGGCACCGAGGTCAACGCCACGATCGACCTGGACCGCCGCGGCGCCATCGCCCGCTCGCACACCGCCACCCACATGGTGCACAAGGCGCTGCGCGAGGAGCTCGGCCCGCAGGCCACCCAGCGTGGCTCCGAGGACGCGCCGAACCGTCTGCGCTTCGACTTCCAGTGGTCCAAGGCACCGGCCAAGACGATCATGAGCGCCGTCGAGGCCCGTGTCAACGACAAGCTACGCGACAACCTGGCCGTCACCACGCAGGAGATGAAGTTCGACGACGCCATCGCCCTCGGCGCCATGCACCTGTTCGGCGAGAAGTACGGCGACATCGTGCGCGTCGTCTCGATCGGCGAGGACGGCTGGAGCCGTGAGCTGTGCGGCGGCACCCACGTGGACCACGTCGGCAAGATCGGCCAGGTCAGCATCCTGTCCGAGGCGTCGATCGGCTCCGGCGTGCGCCGTGTGGACGCCCTGGTCGGCCAGAGCGCCTACGAGTACAACGCCCGCGAGCACGCGCTGGTCTCCCAGCTGTCCGACAAGCTCAACGCCCGTCCGGACGAGCTGGCCGAACGCGTGAACACGCTGCTGGCCAAGCTCAAGGAATCCGACCGTCGTCTGGCCGCCATGTACGAGAGCCAGCTGGCCTCCACGGTGCCCGGACTGGTGGCGGAGGCCAAGGCTTCGGCCGCGCCGGTCAAGGTGGCCGTCAGGAACGTCGGGCATTTCGGTTCGTTCGACGCGCTGCGCAAGACCGTGCTGGACATCCGCGGACAGCTCGGCGAGGACGCCCCCGTGGTGGTGGCGCTGGCCGGCGTGAGCGCCGACGACAAGCCGATGGTCGCCGTGGCCACCAACGAGGCCGCGCGCAAGGGCGGCATCAAGGCCGGCGATCTGGTGCGCGGCGCCTCCAAGATCCTCGGCGGCGGTGGCGGCGGCAAGCCGGACTTCGCCCAGGGCGGCGGCTCCGACGCCTCCAAGATCGATGCCGCGCTGCAGTCGCTGACGCACGAGGCGATGAAGGGCTGAACCACATCCCATGGTGTGGCTTGGTGTTGATCTGGGCAACGCCCGGGTCGGACTGGCACTGTCCGACCCGGGGCTGACGTTGGCGCACCCGGCAGGGAACGTTCAAGTCAACGGCGACTCGTTCTTTGCCCTGGACGCGGTGATCGGCGTCATCGAGGACGAAAACGTGGACCATGTGGTGGTGGGCCTGCCCCTGCAGATGGATGGCACCGAGGGCAGGAGCGCCAAGAAGGCCCGTCGGTGGGCCGATAACCTCAAAAAGAGAATGTCCGCTCTCCTGGATGACGGTCAATTCGCGTTGACGGCTATTCCGGCTGTAACATTGGTGGATGAACGACTGACCACCGTCAGCGCGCATCGGCTGCTGCATGACGCCCAGATCGGTGGCCGGCAGCATCGGTCTGTGGTCGACCAGCAGGCGGCGGTGGTGATACTGCAGACCGCGTTGGATAGCAGAGAGAACAGCTAAGAGGAGCGACCCCCGTGTCCGATAGTTTCAGTGATTTCTTCGAGGAGAACACGCAGTGGTCCGATTCGGACGGTGACGGGTTCTCCGCATTGCCGCCGCGCCCGCCGCGTTCTCGGCGTGAGATGCGCCGCAAACGTTCGGAGCGCAAAAGGCATCGGATCGTGGCGGCTGTTGTTGTGGTAGTCGTCCTGGCGCTGGTCGGCGCGGCGGGGTTCTTCGGATACCGTGCATTGAAGCAGTGGAAGGCCGACCGCGAGGCCGCCCAGGTCGTCGTCGAGGATTATCCGGGGCCGGGCAACGGCAGCGTGCAATTCACTGTGGAAAGCGGCAGCGACTGGCATACGGTGGCGCAGAACCTGACCAAGCAGGACATCATCAAATCCCCCGAGGCACTGACCAGCATCGCCGGCAACTCCACGCTGTACCCGGGCACCTTCAGCCTGCAGTACCAGATGAAGGCCTCGGATGTGCTGGCGGTGCTGTCCGATCAGGCGCAGGCCGGCGGATTCATCGAGGTCAGGCCCGGCGAACGCGTCAGCGACGTCATCGCCAACGCGGCGCAGGTCACCGGTCTGCCCGAAAGCGACTTCCAATCGATCATCGACGGGGACGGCGCCGGCATCCTGCCCGCCGAGGCCAACGGCAGCTTCGAGGGCTGGCTGGAACCCGGTTCGTACAACCCTTCGGAGGGGCAGAGCGCCTCGGATATCCTGACGCAGATGGTCAACGCCCGCATCGCCAAACTCGACGAGATGGGCGTGCCGACCGGCGAGGAACGCGAGAAGATCATGATCATGGCCTCCATCGCCGAGGCCGAGGTCAACTCTCAGGAGTACTACGGCAAGGTCACCCGCGTGATCCTCAACCGCATCGATATCGGCATGCCGCTGGGCATGGACACCACCGTGGCCTACGGTCTGGGCATCACCGCGGCGGAACTGACCGACGCCATGCTGGCGGACGACTCCAACCCGTACAACACGCGCATCCATCAAGGCCTGCCGCCGACCCCGATCAGCAATCCGGGAGACAACGCCATCCAGGCCGCGATGAACCCCGAACAGGGCGATTGGCTGTACTTCGTCACCACGAACCTGCAAACCGGCGAGACCAAGTTCGCCGTCACCGAGGACGAATTCTGGAAGATCCGCGACGAGTACAAGAACAACAATCCCAACGCGAACTGACCGGTCACACCGGTCCCGATACCGTGTGAGGCGGCGTCATCCTGCGGGAGGCGCCGCCTCACACGTATTCCCTTATCCGCATACTCCCAGCGCCACGGCCGCGGCCACCACGATCACCGGCGCGAACGGCACCTTGCCCGCATAGGGGGTGTCCCCCTGCCAATCGAACCGTCGCCACAGCAGCATCCAGACCAGCCCCAGCACGCCCATCGCCAGCCACCAGACCACCACGCCCCACAATCCAGCCGTCCCCACGGCCAATCCCATCACCAACGTCACGGTCACATCGCCGAATCCCAACGCGCCGGGCCTGACCAGCGCCAATCCGCACTGCACCGCGGCGCACAGCACGGCGAACAGCGCCGCCTGCAGCACCAGGAACAAGTCGTTGCCCAGCAGCGCGGCCACGATCAGAGCCACCAGTTGCAGCAGGCAGCCCACGGCCACCCACAGCCGCGGCACCCGACGGCATCGGATGTCCTCAACACTGATCGCCAGTCCACATAGAAGACTCGGCAGCGCAACAAGGTAGCCCATGCCGGTAGGATAGACCGAAGTTGCAAGGAACACCACTTACCAAGGAGTACAGGCATGTTGCGTTGGCAGACGGCAGGGGAGTCGCACGGCGAGGCGCTGGTCGCCATGATCGAGGGAATGCCGGCCGGCGTGCGGGTCACCTCGCAAGATATCGTCGGCGCCCTGGCGCGTCGCCGCCTCGGGTACGGGCGTGGTGCGCGCATGAAGTTCGAACAGGATCAGGTGCGGCTGCTCACCGGAGTGCGGCACGGCGAGACGCTCGGCTCGCCGATCGCCATCGAAATCGGCAACACCGAATGGCCCAAATGGACCCAGGTCATGAGCGCGGACCCGCTCGACCACGACCTGCCGCGCGAGGGACGCAACGCGCCGCTGAGCCGTCCGCGCCCCGGCCACGCCGACCTGACCGGCATGCGCAAATACGGCTTCGACGACGCCCGTCCGGTGCTGGAACGCTCCAGCGCCCGCGAGACGGCCTCGCGCGTGGCGCTCGGCGCCGTGGCGGCGTTGTTCCTGGAGCAGTCGCTGGGCATCCGCACCGTGGCGCATGTGATCTCCATCGGGGGCGCGGGCGTGGAGGATCCCGCATCCGCCCCGCTGCCCGCGCCGGACGACGTGGCGGCCCTGGACGCCTCGCCGGTACGGACCCTCGACAAGGCCGCCGAGGCGCGGATGATCGCGCGCATCGATGAGGCCAAGGCCAACGCCGATACCCTGGGCGGTGTGGTCGAGGTCATCGCCTACGGCGTGCCGGCAGGCATCGGCACGTACGTGGAATCCGACCGACGTCTGGACGCCGCCCTGGCCTCCGCGCTGATGGGCATCCAGGCCATCAAGGGCGTGGAGATCGGCGACGGCTTCCTGGAGGCCCTGCGCCCCGGTTCGCAGGCGCATGACGAGATCATGGTCGGCGATGACGGGCGCATCACGCGTATGACGAACCGTGCGGGCGGCATCGAGGGCGGCATGTCCAACGGGCAGCCGATCCGCGTGCGTGCGGCGATGAAGCCGATTCCCTCGATCCCCAAGGCGCTGCGCACCGTGGACGTGCTGACCGGCGAGGCGGCGCAGGCCATCAACCAGCGTTCCGACTCCACCGCCGTGCCGGCGGCCGCGGTGGTCGCCGAAGCCATGGTGCGGCTGACCATCGCGCGGTATGTGCTGGAGAAGTTCGGCGGCGACAGCATCGCCGAAACCCGACGCAACGCCGAGGCGTACCTGGCCTCGTGGCCGGAGCATATGCGCTGAGTCCCGTCGTCTGGTGCCCGGCGATGCGCGGATCGCACCATGACGACGACGGGTGTGAAATCATCCGTTATCTCGGACGGATAGGAGGAGGGAACTGACGATGACGAACCATCCGCAGGCCGTGGTCATCGGCATGATGGGCGCGGGCAAGACCCGCGTCGGACGGGAGACCGCGCAGCTGATGGGGCTGCCGTTCCTCGACGCGGACGTGGAGATCGAACGTCAGGTGGGCATGTCCATCCCCGAATATTTCGAGCGATATGGGGAACCGGCGTTCCGTGAGGTCGAGAGCGATCTGATTCGGCGAACCGTCAACGGGTTCGACGGCATCTTCTCGCTGGGCGGGGGCGCCCCGATGACGCCCGCGGTGCGCGAGTGCCTGGCCGAGTACATAGCCGAGGGCGGCAAGGTGATCTATCTGATGGCCGACCCCCGCGAGGCGATGGAACGCGCCCGGCGCGGCGGCGGCCGGCCGATGCTCAACGGCGACGCCGACGAACGGTGGCAGTCGCTGTACCAGGTGCGCGATCCGGTGTTCCGGGATGTGGCGAATGTGGTGGTGCATACCTACGGTCTGTCGCCGGCGCAGGCGGCAAGGAGGATGAAGGATATGATCGACGAACGAGCCGTGCACGTGACCGGTTCCGGCATCGACCCGTACGATGTGCGTGTCGGGGAGCGGGCGATGAGCCACCTGCCCGAGCTGCTGGGGGATCGGGTGACTCGTGTGGCGCTGATCCATACGCAGCCCGTGCAGCGGCATTCCGATCATGCGCGTGCGCTGCTGCGCCAAGGCGGGTACGAGGTCGTGGACATCGTGGTACCCGATGCCGAGGCCGGCAAGACCGTGGACGTGGCCAACGGCGTCTGGCAGCGTCTCGGCGAGGAGGGCTTCACCCGCTCCGACGCGATCGTGGGCGTCGGCGGGGGAGCGGCCACCGATCTGGCCGGGTTCATCGCCGCCACTTGGATGCGCGGCGTGCGCTACGTGAACTGCCCGACCTCGCTGCTGGCGATGGTCGACGCGTCCACCGGCGGCAAAACCGGCATCAACACGCCGCAGGGCAAGAACCTGGTCGGCTCGTTCTACACGCCGGCCGGCGTGCTCGCCGACGTGCGGACGTTGGCCTCGCTGCCCAACGACATCTTCATCGAAGGACTCGGCGAGGTGGCCAAATCCGGATTCATCATGGACGAGGAGATCCTGCGGATCCTGGAATCCCATGCCGCGGCGCTGCGAGGGTTCGACGGCGCGACCTTCCTGGAATCGCCGCTGAAGGACGTGGTGTGCGAACTGATCGAACGCACGGTGCGCGTCAAGGTGCACCACGTCTCCTCCGACTTGAAGGAGCAGGGGCTGCGCGAATTCCTCAACTACGGACACACCCTCGGTCATGCCATCGAGCAGATCGAGCACTTCAGGTGGCGGCACGGCAACGCGGTGGCCGTCGGCATGGTGTTCGCGGCGGAGCTGTCGAACCTGCTCGGGTATATCGACCGCGATCTGGTGGATTATCACCGCTCGCTGCTCGGAGCGTTGGGCTTGCCGACCTCATGGGGCGGCGGCTCATGGTCCGACGTGCTGGCGCTGATGCACCGCGACAAGAAGGCACGCGGCAACATGCTGCGGTTCGTGATATTGGACCGCATCGGGCATGTCATTCACTTGGAGGATCCGCCGGCGGACGTCGTCGAGGAGGCATTCCGCCGCATCCGTCCGTGAAGCAAGAAAGGAAGTCATCGTATGACACGCAAGGTTATTGTCGTTAACGGTCCGAACCTCGGACGCCTCGGCGTCCGCGAACCCGACGTCTACGGCCATCAGGATCTGGAGACGCTGCGCCGCGACTGCACGGCCTGGGGCAAGGAACTGGGGCTTGAGGTCGAGGTCCGCCAGACCGACGACGAAGCGGAGATGATCGGTTGGATGCACCGGGCCGTGGACGACCAGACGCCCGTGGTCATGAACCCGGCCGCGTTCACCCATTACTCGTACGGCCTGTCCGACGCCGCCCACATGGTGACCGATGCGGGGCTGCCGCTGATGGAGGTGCACATCTCCAACCCGTCCGCCCGTGACGCGTTCCGCAAGTATTCGGTCATCAGCCCCGTGGCCACCGGCACCATCACCGGCATGGGCTTCTACGGGTACCGCCTGGCCCTGGAGGCCGTGGCGCACCTGCTTGAGGCATGAGCGCGAATCCGGGTTCGCCAATGATGACGGACGTGATGCCCGATGGGTGCCGTATGACGTCCAAGCCGTTCGAGGAACTGACGGTGACGGAGCTGTACGAGATGCTTCGGCTCCGCTCCGAGGTGTTCGTGGTCGAACAGGAGTGCGCCTATCAGGACATCGACGGCAAGGATCCCGGTTCGTGGCAGGTCATGGTGTGCGATGACTCGGGGGAGCTGGTTGCCGGACTGCGCGTGCTGCGACCAGGCGTCTCGTTCCCGGAGGCGAGTCTGGGCCGTGTGGTGACGCGGTTCCGTAGCAAAGGCTACGGGGCGGTGGCGATGCGTGAGGGAATCCGGATCGCGTGCGAACAATACGGTGCCGAAACGCTGCGCATCGAAGCCCAGTGTCATGCGATCGGTTTCTACGAACGCTTCGGCTTCCGCGTCGATTCCACCGAGTTCCTGGAAGACGGCATCCCGCATGTGGAGATGGTGGCGAGTCTTGTCCCATGATCGGAAACTACGGGGGAGGGGGTCGAATCGGCTTCGCACAAGGCCGTGGGTGACCAAGACAGGGTTGCATCGTGGACACACGTCACCAAGACGTCACGCATCGTTGATAGGATGAAATCCCATGGTTAGAAGACATCATGGCAATGCACAGGAACATATCACCAAGCACATCTTCGTCACCGGAGGCGTGGTCTCGTCGTTGGGTAAGGGGCTGACGGCTTCATCGCTGGGGCGTCTGCTGCGTTCGCGCGGCATCCGCGTGCTGCAGCAGAAACTCGATCCGTACATCAACGTGGACCCGGGCACGATGAACCCGTTCCAGCACGGCGAAGTGTACGTGACCGAGGACGGTGCCGAAACCGATCTGGACATCGGCCACTACGAGCGCTTCCTCGACGTCTTCCTCAGCCAGAAGGCGAACGTGACCACCGGCCAGATCTACCAGTCGGTGCTGCGCAAGGAGCGCGCCGGCGAATACCTCGGCCAGTGCGTGCAGGTCATCCCGCACATCACTGACGAAATCAAGTCCCGCATGCGCGCCCAGGCCTCCGACGATGTGGACGTGATCATTACCGAGATCGGCGGCACCGTCGGCGACATCGAGTCCCAGCCGTTCCTGGAGGCGGCGCGCGAGGTGCGCCGCGACCTGGGGCCGGACAACTGCATGTTCGTGCACGTCTCCCTCGTGCCGTACATCTCCGCCGCGCACGAGTTGAAGACCAAGCCCACCCAGCATTCGGTGATGATGCTGCGTCAGCTGGGCATCTCCCCGGACGCGCTGGTGCTGCGTTCCGACCGTCCGCTCAACCAGTCCATCAAGGACAAGATCTCGCTGATGTGCGACGTGGATTCGGAGGGCGTGGTCAACTGCGTGGACGCGCCGAGCATCTACGATGTGCCGAAGATCCTGTTCGACGAGGGCCTCGACGCCTACGTGGTGCGCGAGCTGGGTCTGCCGTTCCACGACGTGGATTGGGACGAGTGGGCCGACCTGCTGGAGCGCGTGCACCATCCGAAGCATGAGGTGAACATCGCGATCGTCGGCAAGTACATCGACCTGCCGGACGCGTACCTGTCCGTCACCGAGGCGATCAAGGCGGGCGGTTTCGCCAACTGGGCCAAGGTCAACGTCAAGTGGGTGGCCGCCGACAAGTGCGCGACACCGGAGGGCGCGGCCGCCGCACTCGATCAGGTCGATGGCATTGTGGTGCCGGGTGGATTCGGCATCCGCGGCATCGAGGGCAAGATCGGTGCGCTGCGGTTCGCGCGCGAGAACGGTCTGCCGGCGCTCGGCCTGTGCCTGGGATTGCAGTCGATGGTCATCGAATACGCCCGCGACGTGCTCGGCATCGAGGATGCGGACTCCACCGAGTTCGATCCGAACTGCGCGAATCCCGTCATCGCCACGATGGAGGAGCAGAAGGATATCGTGGCCGGCAAGGGCGACATGGGCCATACGATGCGTCTGGGGTCCTACCCGGCCGAGCTGCTGGAGGGCTCGCTGGTCGCCGAACTGTACGGCACCACGCATGTCACCGAGCGGCACCGCCACCGCTACGAGGTGAACGTGGCCTATAAGGACCGTCTGCGCGAGGCCGGCCTGGTGATCTCCGGCCAGAGCCCGGATGGCGAGCTCACCGAGTTCGTGGAGCTGCCGCGCGAGGTGCATCCGTTCTACGTGGCCACACAGGCGCACCCGGAGTTCAAGAGCCGCCCGACCAAGCCGCACCCGCTGTTCGCGGGTCTGGTCAGGGCCGCGCTGGTTCACCAGTCCGAACGCTGAGGGATTATCCCACCATCAAGCGGATGCGGGGCGGGAAGCAACTCATTGCTTCCCGCCCCGCATATATATGCAACCGTGCAACTTCGGTCCCGACGTCATGCGCCGTAGAATTGCGCGCCGAGCAGATGCATGAGTATCGTGATGACGGTGAGGTGTACCGGGTAGAACCAGTAGAACAGCCACTTGACGGGCCGGCCGCGTTGCCCGTTGTACAGCAGCATAAACGGGAGTGCCCCGATCATCATCCATTGGTAGTTGTAGGTGAACGGCATCCAGTGGATGCTCACCGGAAGACCGAGATACTCCTGTGCGAGTCCCGGCAGGATGCTGTTCGTGAGCGGTGCATAGTTGAACAGTATGAATATCGCACCGCAGAACACCGTGAACCATATGGCCAACCGATACCGTGACTTCCGGCAAACCCACATGATCAGACCGAGCATCACATATGCATAGCCGCCATCGATGGAGATACCCATGCCAAGCGCGGTGGGCGCCACAATCTCGACGAGGAGCCGAGGCAGGATGTCCAATTCGCTGATGGATGGTTCGGCCGCGGTGAACAGCAGGTATAGGGTAACCTGCCACAGGCAATAGGCTGCAAGGCCTGCAACTCGGTGCGGTGGTTTGCGCAATGAGAGGATGCCGATGATCAGTGCGACGTGGAATAGGGGCGTAAACGCGTTGCCGGTGCGATTAAGGATCAATTCCATGAAGGCCATGCCGACGCTGGCGGTATACAGCCGCATGATGTAGCGGAAGATACTGTGGGTGTGCTCACAGGCCTGCACACACAGAAAAGTGAACAACGGCGCGGCGAGTCGCCCAATCCAGTGCATCGGCAGCTCAATGGCATGCGGAAAGAACAGTGCGGTATGGTCGATGACCATGAGCAGACACGCGGCGATTTTAAGCGTAAACGTGTTCATGATATTCAATCCGTGATCTATGGGGATGTGCTTCGTGTCTTATGGACAACGTCAATATAAGAGACAGCGGTGCGCCATCATCTAAAAGGTGATGGGGGTGGAGACTTGTGATGCTTTTTGTCCGTGCAACGCTTTGGTAAAGGAATACGATAATGGATGTAATTGTTGCAATCATCATGTCAAGTGTTTTGTCGGCCGCTCCGATACCATCTTGCGATGCGCTTGTTCCAAGGTATGCCCAATTACAGTCCACGTCCACGGAAGAAGAGCGGTTCCGCGATTGTCCTCCATGGCTTGAGTGGATGTGCGGCAGCGAATACTACGCGTGAAATAGCGGTATCTGCGCGCGTAACGTCCACACGTCCTCTTCGATGGCGTACGTCATTGTTCCTCCCAACGCGCGGATTCGGCGTTCATGAAGGGACAGACCGTGCGATATATGCCGGTCTGACGAGCGTGCCATATCGCATGTGTTGGATTCGGTAAGATTGATGCGGCTACGCCCGACTACTATACGTATGACATAACTGTCATTGCCCTGTCTCGCGTGCGTGACGATATTGGTATAGAGCTGGTCGATGAGGTCACGCAGTTCCTCCGCGACGGCGGAATCAGGACGATGGTTCGTTCCCTGTTTTTCCGTGTGCACGACACTGGTTCCGAGAAACCCCAAGGTCGCAAGTATGTGGTCGTAACCGTCCAGCTGCTGCCGGAGGGCGTCAACGAACATCACGTTGTCGTGGTCTCGATTGGCATATGCGGCAGAATCGTCTGATCCGCACAGGATGTCGATGACGGTTCGGGTCTCCGCAAGCGTGTCCGCCGCGACGGATTTGATATCGCGCAAACATGCATGGCGGTTTTCCCCGGTCGCCGTGGCAGGCATAGAGTCATCAGCCATCAGTGATATCAGCGTCAGGCCACGCGCCGTGGAATCATGTATGCGACTGGCCAACAGCAGATCCCGTTGCGACCGGTGATACCGCTCCTGCAGGGATTGCCGTTGCCGTAGCTCTTCTTGGATGCGCTGGAACTGTTGGAGGGCTGATATGCCGTACCCGGCTATGGCGGCGATGACGAATGTACCCAGCAGAGTGACGATGCCGGAGGGTGCCCAAGTCGGTACATGGAATACCAAGGCGGCAAGGTATACCGCTATCTCGGCGATGAAAAGCATGGAAACCAACACATATCTGCGCTGGTGCGCCAGCATGCCGAAAACAAGCCACAGACTCCAAAGTTGTGGAGAAAACGGCATTCCCGGATACAATGTTGTGGCAACAGATAACGCGGTGATGCCGATGCCGCAGCATGCGGGCAGCCAATACATGCCGATGCTCATGCTTGCCAGTACACAGGCGAACATCAGATTGGCCATCGATTGATCGGATCCCGCAGCGTATTCGAGCATCGTCAGCATCACGACGAAGATGATGATTGCCAACGCATATGGACGCTTGCAACCACGGAATGCCGGGAAGATGTGAAACGGAGCTGGTCCGGTGGCGTTCGACATGCTCATCATGCGCTCCTGAACTGCGTCCAGACACGGATGAGCTGGAGCTTGTTGCCGACTCCGAGCTTGCGTATGGCGTGGCGTAGATGCGTTTTGACGGTGGCTTCGCTCAGCGCCATGCGGGCAGCGACCTCCCTGGCCGTCAATCCCTCTATCGTCCAATCCAGCACCTCCGTCTCACGCGGCGATAATTCCAGGGAAGTCGCATTCACCGCGCCGGGAACAGTCAACAAGCGGTACGCCTGCCCAGGCGAGGAGAACCCCTGCTGAATGTATGTCCGTCCTGCCGCACAGTCGGCAATGCAACGCTGCAGGCCCTGCACATCGGCCTTATCCAACAGCGCCTGCGCACCGAACCGACGAGTCACATGCTCATATCGGCGCAGCGAATGCGCCGTCATACCGTAGATGACGATGCGGTCGGAGAAATGACGGATCCGCTGGCATACCATGCCGCCGTCGACTCCATCCATATTCATGTCCACCAATACGACATCGGGTCTGCTCCGCCGATCAACGCACAGATCAACGGCCTCGTCGCCGGATCTCGATGTCCAGATCACAACGGTGCTGTGCCGCGGCGCCATCCCGTTGACCACGGAACGCAACGCCGCAAGCGTCAGAGCGTCATCGTCGATGATTCCCACTCGCAGGTCTTCGGCAGCGCGTTCGACTTCGGCGGCATCATATCCGGATTCATCGCTGTGTTCGTCCCTCATCGTTCGATACATCCCTCCCAATATCGACTGGTTTCATGATATCCAGTAGGACTCCTCTTCACACGGCCTTGGTTCAGAGGACGGACCAGGGGCGCGCCTTAGCGGCAGTTCAAACGACGAACGGCTTCGGAACGTTGCACATTGGGCGGAGCGTCGTGCGGGCATGGGCTTGTACACATCACTCAGTAGGGGATTCTGTCATTCAGTTGTGAACCGAATCGGATGAGACCTGTGAACTGGGGCCCGGAAGAAGAGTGTTTCCGGCTGAAACAGGTGCTACCCGTCTGAAAAGTTTCCAACTGAATGAGAAAATCACCTACCGAACGTCAGGGGATCCCTCTGCTGACGCGCCCTCGACACCCCCGTGAGCTTCCTCACATCCGCTCGGGGATGATTTTTCGGGCGGATACTAGTGTTTTCCCGCTGATTCCATTAGTGTTGCGGATGGAAGCAATTCGTATGAAGGAGGCAGCGCGCAGTGACGGACGAGATGACGCCACAGTCGCCCGGGCAGACGGGCGGCGCCGCGGCTGACGTGGAGATGAGCCAGTACGTGGCCGGCCGGTCCCGCGTCAACGAGGACAAGATCAGGCAGGATGACGAGATCATCAGCCAGTTCGGCGAATACGAGTACGGCTGGCATGATTCGGATGCGGCCGGCGAGGCGGCGAAGAAGGGCATCGACGAGAACGTGGTGCGCGCCATCTCCGCCGACAAGGGCGAACCCGAGTGGATGCTCGACATCCGTCTCAAGGGCTATCAGGCGTTCCTGGACAAACCAATGCCGGATTGGGGCGTGGACCTGAGCGGGTTCAACGCCGACGACTTCAAGTACTACGTCAAGCCGATCGACAAGCAGGCCGCCACCTGGGAGGATCTGCCGGACGACATCCGCAACACCTACGACCGCCTGGGCATCCCCGAGGCGGAGAAGAAGCGTCTGGTCTCCGGCGTGGCCGCCCAGTACGAGTCCGAGGTCATCTACAACTCCATCCAGCAGGAGCTGAAGGACCAGGGCGTGATCTTCGTGGACACCGACACCGCGGTGCGTGAATACCCGGATCTGGTGCGCAAGTACTTCGGCACCGTGGTGCCGCCGGACGACAACAAGTTCGGCGCGCTGAACACGGCCGCCTGGTCGGGCGGCTCGTTCATCTACGTGCCGAAGGGCGTGCATGTGGACATCCCGCTGCAGGCCTACTTCCGCATCAACACCCCGAACATGGGCCAGTTCGAGCGCACGCTGATCATCGCCGACGAGGGCTCCTACGTGCATTACGTGGAGGGCTGCACCGCGCCGATCTACTCGACCGACTCGCTGCACGCCGCCATCGTGGAGATCATCGTGGAGAAGCACGCCCGCGTGCGCTACACCACCGTGCAGAACTGGTCGAACAACGTGTACAACCTGGTCACCCAGCGCGCCTACGTGCGCGAGGGCGGCACGATGGAATGGGTGGATGGCAACATCGGCTCCAAGGCCACGATGAAGTACCCGGCCTGCATCCTGGCCGAACCGTACGCCAAGGCCGAAACCATGTCGCTGGGCTTCGCCGGCAAGGGGCAGTACCAGGATACGGGCGCCAAGATGATCCACCTGGCCCCGCACACCAGCTCCACGATCGTGGCCAAGTCCATCTCGCGCGGCGGCGGCCGTTCCGCCTACCGCGGCCTGGTCAAGATCGTCAAGGGCGCCGAGGGCTCCTCGAATTCCACGGTGTGCGACGCGCTGCTGGTCGACGACTACTCGCGTTCCGACACCTACCCGCATGTGGACGTGCGCGAGGACGATGTGTCGATGGCGCATGAGGCCACCGTCTCCAAGGTCTCCGAGGACCAGCTGTTCTATCTGATGAGCCGCGGTCTGAACGAGGACGAGGCGATGGGCATGATTGTGCGCGGCTTCGTCGAGCCGATCAGCCGTGAGCTGCCGATGGAGTACGCGCTGGAACTGAACCGTTTGGTGGAACTGCAGATGGAAGGATCGGTGGGCTGAGTCCGATGGCAGAGAATACCGAAATCACCATTCCCGTGGCGGATCCGAACGACCCGTACGCGGTGCCGGCGGCCATGCCGTCGAGCGCGGACCGTGCGCCGCGCAGCTTCGAACTTGACGCGTTCGCGATGCCGACCTCCCGTCAGGAGGAGTGGCGGTACACGCCGCTGGACCGCGTCGCCGAATTCCTCGATGTGTTCGAGCCGAGCGGCCTGACCACGGTCGAGGTGACCGGCATCGACGGTTCGCCGTTGGACCCCGCGCAGGTCGGCGTCGAGGTTGTGGACAAGACAGTCGCGCCGAGCGGCACCGTGTCCAAACCGAGCGACCGGATCTCGGCGGTCGAGTGGAACGTCGTGAAGACCGCGACCGTCGTGACCCTGCACGGCGACGTCGCCCAGCCGGTGCGCATCGCGGTCACCGGCGGCGGCGACGCGCCGGATGCGTTGCACCTGGTCATCGTGGCCGACGCCGGCACCCATGCCGACGTCGTCGTCGAACACCACGGCACGGCACGTCTCGCGGAGGGTGTGGAGATCGTCACCGGCCGCGATTCCAACCTGTCCACCACCTTCATCCAGGAGTGGGAGAAGGGTTCCAAGCATGTCGGCGGCCACCGCATCCATGTGGGCGAGAACGCCAGCCTGCGTCACTCGATGGTCACGCTCGGCGGCGATGTGGTCCGCATCCGTATGGACCAGGACTTCGGCGGCCCGCAGGGCGACCTCAACATGCTCGGCATCTACTTCGCCGATCCGGGCGAACACATCGAGCACCGCACGATGGTGGTGCACAACCATCCGGACTGCAAGTCGCGCGTCGTGTACAAGGGCGCGCTCGACGGGCAGGGGGCGCACTCCACATGGGTCGGCAACGCGCTGATCCAACCGACCGCGCCGGGCACCGATTCCTACGAACTCAACCGCAACCTGGTGCTGACGCCGGGCGCGATCGCCGATTCGGAACCGAACCTGGAGATCGAGAACGGCAACATCATCGGTGCCGGACACGCCAGCTCGGTCGGCCGGTTCGACGACGAGGAGCTGTTCTACCTGCAGTCGCGCGGCATTCCGGAGACGGAGGCCCGCAAGCTGGTGGTGCGCGGGTTCTTCGGCGAGCTGGTCGAGGAGATCGGCATCCCGCAGATCGCCGACCATCTGATGACCATCATCGACCGCAGGCTCGCCCGCGGCGAGAACGAAGCCATGACAAACGTTTGGGAGGAGAAGTAAGATGTCGACGTTGGAAATCAAGGACCTGTACGCCTCGGTCGAAACCAAGGACGGCCGTAAGCAGATCCTCAAAGGCGTGAACCTGACCGTCAACTCGGGCGAGACCCACGCCATCATGGGACCGAACGGCTCCGGCAAGTCCACGCTTGCGTACACGCTGGCCGGTCACCCCAAGTACGAGGTGGAATCCGGCCAGGTGCTGCTGGACGGCGAGGATCTGCTGACGATGACGCCGGACGAGCGTGCCAAGGCCGGCCTGTTCCTGGCCATGCAGTACCCGGTGGAGGTACCGGGCGTGTCGATGACCAATTTCCTGCGCACCGCCAAAACCGAGATCGACGGCCAGGCCCCGGCCATCCGCACCTGGACCAAGGAACTGACCGAGGCCATGAAGCGGCTCAAGATGGACCCGAAGTTCGCCACCCGTTCCGTGAACGAGGGCTTCTCCGGCGGTGAGAAGAAGCGTGCCGAGGTGCTGCAACTGGAACTGCTCAAGCCCAAGTTCGCCGTGCTGGACGAAACCGACTCGGGCCTCGACGTGGACGCGCTGCGCATCGTGTCCGAGGGCGTGAACCGCGCCAAGGAGAACACCGGCCTGGGCATCCTGATGGTCACGCACTACACGCGCATCCTCAAGTACATCAAGCCGGATATCGTGCATGTGTTCGCCGACGGCCACTTCGTCAAGACCGGCGGCCCGGAGCTGGCCGACGAGCTGGAGGAGAGCGGCTACGACCAGTTCCTGCCGGAGGGCGCCGACAGCGAATCCGCGCTGGCGTAGGCGCCGCGGTGGTGCGGATTCGCAGTATGCGGCGGCCTGCACCACCGGAATGCGAACACGGATGATGCATCGGCGGATTGAATGATGGGAGGCAAGGGCATGGTTGATTTCGATGCGATTCGGGCGGAGTTTCCGATTCTGGACCAGAGCGTTCACGGACATCCGCTCGTGTATCTGGATTCGGCGGCCACCGCGCAGAAACCCCGCTGCGTCATCGATGCGGAAGCCGATTTCTACCGTCATGACAATGCCGCCGTGCATCGTGGCGCGCATGAATTGGCGGCGCGTAGCACGGTGGCGTTCGAGCGGGCCCGCGCCTCGATGGCGCGTCTGGTCGGCGCCTGCGCGGATGAGGGCGGCGAGGAGATCGTCGTCACCGGCGGCGCCACCGCCGGGTTGAATCTGCTAGCAACCGCCTTCGGCAACGCCTCGCTGGGACGCGGCGGTTCGGCGGCCGCACGCTTCGCCCTGCATCCGGGCGACGAGATCGTGGTCTCCAAGGCCGAGCACCATTCGGTGCTGCTGCCGTTCCAGGAACTGGCCGCGCGTACCGGGGCCACGCTCAAGTGGCTGGATCTGGACGAGGAGGGCCGCATCCGGTCCGACATGGCCGATGAGGTGATCACCGAGCGCACCCGCGTGGTGGCGGTCACCCATGTGGCGAATGTGACCGGCGCGATCACCGATCTGGGCCCGATCGTCCGCCGCGCCCATGCCGTCGGCGCGCTGGTGGTGCTCGACGCTTGCCAGTCCGTGCCCCATCTCAAGGTGGATGTTCACGCCTTGGACGTGGACTTCGCCGTCTGGAGCGCGCATAAGATGTACGGCCCGACCGGGGTCGGCTTCCTATACGGTCGCCGCGAACTGCTGGAGGCGCTGCCCCCGGCGAATTTCGGCGGCTCGATGGTCGAACTGGCCTGGATGGACCGTCCGGCGCAGTACATGGCGCCGCCCGCCAAATTCGAGGCCGGCACCCAGCCGGTCGCGCAGGTGGTGGCCGCCGGCGCGGCCGCAGAGTGGATGATGGCGATCGGTATGGACGCCATCGCCGCGCACGAGCATGAGGTGGCTGCCGAACTGCTCAGGCTTGGCGACGTCGACGGCGTGCGCATCCTGGGGCCGCGCGAGAACAGGGACCGGATCGGCACGGTGGCGTTCGACGTCGACGGCGTGCACCCGCATGACGTCGGCCAGTTCATCGACGCGCAGGGCATCGCCATCCGGGTCGGACACCACTGCGCGCAGCCGGTGCACCGGCATTTCGGCGTCTACGCCTCGAACCGCGCCTCCAGCGGCGTGTACAATGACGTGGCGGACGCCCAGGCGCTGGTGGAGGCGGTGTCCAAGGTCAGGGCGTTCTTCCGGGTGTGACCGGATGACCATATAACCTCGCACCTGCCGTGGTATCGACATCATGCCTGTCTGCGGATACGATGATTGCGGTGTGAACGATAGGATGAACGGTGTTCGTCCGGTAAGGAGCGTGAAGATGGATTTCGGCATGAGCGGCGACGATCTGGAACAGATGTACCAGGAGGTGATTCTGGAGGCGTCCCGCAACCCGCACGGCCGCGAGCGGTTCGCGCCGGATCTGGCGAGCGAACAGTCCGCGCAGGCGGGGGAGAGCGTCGTCCGTGCCAGCCATGAGTATTGCGCCGCCGGGGAATCCCACCAGTTCAACCCCACCTGCGGTGATGAGGCGACGATTCACGCCGAGGTGTCGGATGGCGGCGATGGTCGCCCGCACACCATCGAACGCCTCGTATGGGACGGCCACGGCTGTTCGATCTCTCAGGCCAGCCTGTCGATCATGGTCGACCTGGTTGAGGGCAAGACCGTGGACGAGGCGATGCGGCTGGCCGGTCTGTTCCATAAGCTGATGGATTCGCGCGGCGCCGGATTATCCGATGAATCCGCCGAGGAGGATCTGGGCGACGCCGTGGTGTTCCAGGGCGTTTCGAAATACCCGATGCGGATCAAATGCGCGCTGCTCGGCTGGGAGGGCATGAAGGCTTCCGTGGCCGAGGCGCTGGCACGCATGCAGTGACGTTGCGTATGGACAAGCCTCGAAGTATGACGCTAACGGGGTGTTGCCTATACGGTCAGACATGCTGCTGCCGGCGAAATATACGATGCGGGGTCTTGTAGCGGCGATTCATGCCACGTACAATGGTCACGACTAATGATGAAATGGGAGTGCGAATGAACGACAATCTGGTGCCCGAGCCACGCAATACGGTGTTCGATTCCGTGCAGAAGGCGTTGGGCGATGAACAGGCGGCGCGCCGCGTGATGGCGAACCCCGCGCTGGCCAAGGGATTCCCCAACGGCCGTCCGCAGCAGGACGCCGATGCCGCGCCGGCTGCGGAGCACTCCTGCCAATGCGGGAAGCACGAGGACAAGAAGACAGCCGACGGCGGCATCCCGCTGACCTATGTCGACGAGATCGGGCGGGCGACCGCGGCCGACGTGCGCGAGGCGCTGCACCAGGTCATCGACCCCGAACTCGGCATCGACGTGATCGACCTGGGTCTCGTGTACGGCATCGAGATCGACGCGTTGGGGCGTGCCATCATCACGATGACGCTGACCACGCCGGCCTGCCCGCTGACCGACCTGATCGAGGACGAGTGCGCGGCCACGCTGGCCGGACTGGTGGAGGAGTTCCGCATCGACTGGACCTGGCAGCCGCGGTGGACCATGGACATGATCACGCCGGAGGGACGCGACCAGCTCGCCGCATTGGGCTTCAACTTCGACGCCATGCCGAAGTACTGACTCATCCCCACACTGCCTCCTCCGAAAGATTCGTTCCTCCTCCTGTGATGAAGGGCTGGCGGCGAAGCCGACCGGGGAGGGAATACGGACTCATACCAAGAGGGGCCATCCGTCAGGATGGCCCCTCTTGTGCGTTCTGTGCCGTTACGCCGAATCAGTCGTCGACGATCGTGTTCTTCGGCACGACGGTGATGCCGTCCGGCGTCACCGTGAAGCCGCGGGCAAGATCATGCTCGGTGTCGATGCCGACCGTGGAGTTCTCGGTGAGCACGACGTTCTTGTCGAGGATGGCCTTGTACACGCGGGCGCGGCGGTTGACGACCACGCCGTCGAACAGGATCGAGTCCACGACCTGCGACCACGAGTGGATGCGCACGTTCGGGGAGAGCACCGAGTGATGCACCTCGCCGCCGGAGACGATGACGCCGGGGGAGATGATCGAATCGGTGGCGTGGCCCAGACGGTCGCGGCCGGCATGCACGAACTTGGCCGGCGGCAGGTTGCCGGACATCGTGTAGATCGGCCACTCCGAGTTGTACAGGTTGAACTCGGGCACATAGGAGATCAGGTCCATATGCGCATCGTAGAACTGCTTGAGCGTACCCACGTCGCGCCAGTAGGCGTGATCGGTGGAGGTGGAGCCGGGGATCTCGTTGGTGTTGAAGTCGTAGACGCCGGCCTCGTTGCGGTTGGCGAAGTACGGGGCGATGTCGCCGCCCATGTCGTGCTTCGTGTTCTCGGCCTTCTCGTCCTGCGCCAGCGCGGCGAACAGGGCGTCGGTGTTGGCCACGTAGTTGCCCATCGAGGCCAGGAACGAATTCGGATCGTCCGGCAGGCCGGTGGTGGTCTCCGGCTTCTCCTGGAAGCTCTTGATCATGTTCGGATGCTCGGGATCGACCTCGATCACGCCGAACTGGTTCGACTGGCTGATCGGCTGGCGGATGCCGGCCACCGTGAACTCGGCGCCGGACTCGATATGCTGCTGCACCATCTGGCTGAAGTCCATGCGGTACACATGGTCGGCGCCGACGATGACCACGATATCCGGCTGGACGTCCTCGATGATGTTGATGGTCTGGTAGATCGCGTCCGCGGAGCCGAGGTACCAGTGCTTGCCCAGACGCTGCTGCGCCGGGACCGGGGACACGTAGTTGCCCAGCAGCGGCGAGAAGCGCCACGTCAGCGAGATATGGCGGTCCAGCGAGTGCGACTTGTACTGGGTGAGCACGATGACCTGCTGGTACCCGGAGTTGACGAGGTTGCTCAACGGGAAGTCGACCAGACGGAATACGCCACCGAACGGCACCGCCGGCTTGGCGCGATCCCTGGTCAACGGCATCAATCGGGTGCCTTCACCGCCCGCTAGCACGATGGACAGAATCTTCGGATTGGATTTCGACATCCGATCACTCCTCTCTTAGAGCGTCTTACGACACCGTACTGCATTGCTGTTGGCCCGCTTCCTTGCAGACCACCTACAGTGTCAATAATTACATATTTTTTTCGTTTCGCAAGACAGGACGCCCCGCATGTCATCGACTTTTCAGTGAACACGAGTCGAATAGAAGGCGACGGCGCTGGAGGCCGCCACATTGAGGCTGTCCACGCCGTGGCTCATCGGAATCCTGACGGTCAGATCGGCGTGGGCGATCGTGCGGTGGCTCAGACCATCGCCTTCGGTGCCGAAGATCAGGGCGAGCTTTTCGATGTGGTCGGGGGCGTCGGCGCCGTTGTCCAGCCGGCGTACCAGTTCGTCCAGCGAGATCGAATCATCCTCCAACGCCATCGCCGCGGTCGTGAATCCCAGTCGGTTCAGCTCGGCGAGCCCCTCGACGGGCCAGTAGTGCGTATCGTCGCCGCCGATGCGGGTCCACGGGATCTGGAACACCGTGCCCATGGATACGCGCGCCGCACGCCGGTACAGCGGGTCGCCGCACGACGGGGTCACCAGCACGGCGTCGACGCCCAACGCCGCGGCCGAGCGCATCAGCGCGCCGACATTGGTGTGGTCCACGATGTTCTCCATCACGGCGATGCGGCGCGCGTTCCTGCACACCTGTTCGACGCTGGGCAGCGGCCACCGGCGCATGGCCGCCAGTGCGCCGCGGTGCAGACGGTATCCGGTCAGTCGTTTCAGCTGTTCGGGCGACGCCACATACACGGGCACGTCGGGGCCCCAATGCCCGTCAACGAACCGGAAGGTCTCAGCCATGCCGTCGATCCACGGCTCCTCGACCAGCAGCGAGATGGGCTCCCTGCCGGCGGCCAGCGCCCGGTCGATGACCTTCGGCGATTCGGCGATGAACAGCCCCTTGGATGGCTCCAGACGGTTGCGCAGCTGGATCTCGGTGAGATTCGTATAGGCTTCGACGCGTTCGTCGTCAACCGACTCAAGTGGGATGAAGCGCATGCCGCCGCCTTTCGCCTGATACAACAAAACCCCTTGGAAGCCAAGGGGTTTTCGTCTGTGTCCGGAGCGGGACTTGAACCCGCACGCCTGTATAAATAGGCACTAGCACCTCAAGCTAGCGCGTCTACCATTCCGCCACCCGGACAGGTGCCGTTCGGCAACGAGTAAGAACTATACCATTCCACGTGGCAAATGCAAACACGGTGTGTCGCGGCTGGGGGCGATGTGTAGCCTAGTGTCCATGACCGAACCTCTGTTTCTTCTCGATCCGGATCATGACGACGTTCCGGTGAACAGCGACGAGATCCACGCCGGGTGGACCCTGACGCTGCCGCCGCATATCCGCAGGCATGCCGTGCAGGCGATGCGTTTGCAGTCCGGGGACGCGCTCACACTGTCGGACGGCAAGGGGCTGCGGCTGCGGGCCACCATGGTCGATCCGGAGCAGGGGACCGCCGAGGTCGTGGAGTTCGGGCGCGAGCCGCAGCCGGTCGTGCGTCTGAACCTGATCCAGGCGCTGGCCAAGAACGGCCATGACGAGCAGGCCATCGACATGGCCACGCAGATCGGCGTGGATACGGTGATCCCCTGGCAGGCTGATCGCTCGATCGCCAAGTGGAAGGCGGGGAGGACCGACCGCAAGTGGCGTCAGGTGCTGGAGGCCGCCACCGAGCAGTCGCGGCGCTGCTGGACCCCGGAGCTGGGCGACTGCGTCTCCAGCAAGGGGATCGTGGCCATCTGCCGGAGGGCGTGCGTGCACGGCGAGCTGGTGATCGTGCTGCATCAGGATGCCACGCGCAGCTGGCATGATATCGAGGAGTCGATCGCCGCGTTGTCGGACCGTTGCCTGAACGACGGCAGGACGCGTGCGATCACCGTGGTCGTGGGTCCCGAAGGCGGCATCAGCGAGGCCGAGGTCGACGCGTTCGTCGGCGCCGGAGCGGAATGCTGCGTATTGGGAACGAACATCCTGCGCGCGTCCGCGGCCGGGCCCGTGGCCCTGGCGCTGCTGTCCCGCGCGGTGGGACGCTACGCCTAGCGGGGAATATCCGTGCGGCGCAATAGCATGGGATACGGCAGTAGTTCAACCAGGAGGATCATGATGAGCGAGCCCGATTGCCTGTTCTGCAAGATCATCGCCGGCGAGATTCCCAGCGAGAAGGTCTATGAGGACGAGACGACCTATGCCTTCAAGGACATCAGCCCCAAGGCGGCGGTCCATGTGCTCGTCGTACCCAAGCACCATTACGCGAACGTCGCCGAGCTGGCCGGCGCCGATGCCGCGCAGCTCGCGCATATGGTCCAGGTCGCGCAGTCGCTCGCCGACGACGCCTTCCACGGGGCGTACCGTCTGATCTTCAACACCGGGCGCGACGCCGGGCAGAGCGTGTTCCACGTCCATGCCCACGTCCTGACCGGTGAGACGCTGGACGAGTAGCGGTCCGTCGCGCAATCCAACCGATACTGCACCTACTCACGAGAAGGGAATCCGTGGCCACCACGACACGAACCATCACCATCCCGACGCAGCTTGACCCCGTCGCGGTCCTCGGACCGGTCGATGAGGTCCTGAGGGAGGTGGAACGGGCGTTTCCGGACCTGACGATCATCGTGCGGGGCAACCGCATCGCCATCATGTCCAGGTCGAAGCAGACCGAATCGCAGGCGGCGCGCGCCGAGGAGGTCGTCAACACCATCATCCAGGCCGCGTACACCGCGCCGATGGACGCCGATACCGTACGTCGCATGCTCGATCAGGACATCCTGTCGAACCGTGTACGCCGGACGCATCCGGGGCATGGCGTGGTGACGGAGACGTTGCGCCGCGCCCTTCCCGAGACCCCCACGCGCCGCGACGAGGTCTCGCAGCACCACAAGCCGCACGTCCCCGGCGTCATCACGTTCGCGAACGGGGCGCCGGTCCGGGCCAAAACCGCGGGACAGGTGGCCTATGTCAACGCCATCGAATCGCATACCGTCACCTTCGCCATCGGTCCGGCCGGCAGCGGCAAGACGTATCTGGCCGTGGCCAAGGCCGTGCGCGCATTCCAGGACCGCAAGGTGCGCCGCATCATCCTGACCCGTCCGGCCGTGGAGGCGGGGGAGAACCTCGGTTTCCTGCCCGGCACGCTCAACGAGAAGGTGGACCCGTACCTGCGACCGCTCTACGACGCCCTCTCCGACATGCTCGGCCCCGACCAGCTGCGTCATTACATGGACGACGGCACCATCGAGGTGGCGCCGCTGGCGTATATGCGCGGCCGCACGCTCAACGACGCGTTCGTCATCCTCGACGAGGCGCAGAACACCACCGAGCAGCAGATGAAGATGTTCCTGACCCGACTGGGGTTCAACACCACGATGGTGATCACCGGCGACGTCACCCAGATCGACCTGACCGTACCGAACTCCGGACTGGCCTCCATCGAGCGGATCCTCGGCGGCATCGACGACATCGCGTTCGTCCATCTGGATGCGGCCGACGTGGTGCGGCACGCGTTGGTCGGGCGGATCGTGGAGGCGTACGATCGGCACGCCTACGCCATCGGGCGTGGGACACGGCAGCGAAAGGGCAATGATGAGCGTTGAGGTGATCAACGAGACGCAGTGGGTCATCGATCCGAAGGTCTTCTCCGACCTCGGGGTGTGGGTGCTGGACCAGATGAGGGTCAGCACGCAGTCCGATCTGACGATCATGTTCGTGGACCCCGAACCGATCGCCACACTGCATGAACGGTGGATGAACCTGGAGGGCCCCACCGATGTGATGAGCTTCCCGATGGACGAGCTGCGCCCCGGCGACGGCCGCACGCTGGTCGAGGGCATCCTCGGCGACATCGTGATCTGCCCGTGGGTGGCCGCCCAGCAGGCCGCGGCCGCCGGGCACAGCGCGTTGGAGGAGATGTTGCTGCTGACGATCCACGGCACGCTGCACCTGCTCGGCTACGACCACGTGACCCCGGATCAGGAACGGCAGATGTTCGGCCTGCAGCGCCAGCTGCTGCTCACGTTCTTCGCGCTGCACCACGGCATCGGGGAACCGGCCACACTGCCCGCCGGCGCCCCCGATGCGCTGGCGCAGTACGATGAACGCCGCCGGCTGACGCGCGGATCGGAACAACGGTAAGGATGAGGCATGATATTCGATGATCCCTCGCTGATCGTGGTGATCGCGGTGCTCGCCGTGGCCGCCGCGCTGCTGGTCTGGCTGTCGTTGACGATGGCCTCCGCCGAAGGCGCGGTCTCCCGCGTCACCAGGGCCAGTCTGAACAACCTGATCCTGGAGACGCAGACCGATCAGGAGATGAGCCAGTTCACCCGCATGAAGCGCATCGAGCGCATCCATAAGGTGCAGAAGCTGATCGCCGACCGGTACGCCACCTCCGGATCGTGCATGTTCTTCCGCATCTCCTGCAATGTGCTGGACGGCGTGCTGGTGATGTGCATCGCGTCGCTGTGCGGGGCGCCGCTGTGGCTGGAGCTGGTGTGCGGCGTGCTGTTCGCGCTGATCGTGGCCGTGGTGTCGGTGCTGGTGCGTCCCCGTGCCGTGGGGGCGCTGAAGCCGGTGGACATCATGATCAAGCATGCGGGCGTGATCACGGTGGCCTCCGCCCTGACGCCGTTCGCCCGCGTGGGCGGCCAGAACGGCCAGAAGCGCAGGCGCGAGTCGGAGCTCTCCGACGACGAGGAGCTCGAAAAGCTGCAGATGGAGCAGGGCAAGGCCATGATCGACCGGCTGGTCGAGGCCAACGATTTCGATCCCGAGACCTCGGAGATGCTGCGCAACGTGCTCAAGCTCTCGGACACGCTGACCCGCGAGATCATGGTGCCGCGCACCGACATGATCTGCATCGGCAAGGAGCAGACACTGGTCTCGATGCTGAAGCTGTGCTCCCGCTCCGGATTCTCCCGCGTGCCGGTGATCGGCGAGGACGTCGACGACCTGATCGGCGTGGCCTACCTCAAGGACGCCGTGCGCGCCACGGCATTCAACCCGGCGGCCGGCGAACGCACCGTCGATTCGATCGTGCGCGACCCCCTGCTGGTGCCGGAGTCCAAGCCGGTGGACGATCTGTTCCACCAGATGCAGCGGCTGCGCCAGCATGTGGCGATCGTGGTGGATGAGTACGGCGGCATCGCCGGCTTGGTGACGATCGAGGACACCATCGAGCAGATCGTCGGGGAGCTGGAGGACGAGCACGACCGCACCCAGCATGCCGAACCGGTGCAGATCGGGGAGCGCAAGTGGAGCATGCCCGCACGCACGCCGATCGCCGACCTGGAGGAGATCTTCGAGATCGACATCGACGAGGACGATGTCGACACCGTGTTCGGTCTGCTGACCAAGTTGCTGGGACAGGTGCCGATCGTCGGCGCGTCGGCGGTCACCCGCGGGCTGCGGCTCACCGCCGTGGATTCGGCCGGTCGCCGGAAGAAGGTCTCGACGATCGTGGTGGAGCCGGCGCATACCGATCAGAGCAACGACGAGGATTCGGACACGTCGGCCGAACAGGACGAAGCAGAGAACAAGGAGCAGTGAACCAGTGAACGACGCAACTCAGCAGACACAGGACCAGACTGTGTACAGGTCGGGATTCGTGGCCGTGGTAGGCCGTCCGAACGTCGGCAAGTCCACGCTGATCAACGCGTTGATCGGCACGCAGGTGGCCATCGCCTCTTCCCGGCCGGAAACCACGCGTAAGGCCATCCGTGGCATCCTGACCACCGACCATGCGCAGATCGTGCTCGTGGACACCCCGGGCATCCATCGCCCTCGCACGCTGCTCGGCCAGCGGTTGAACGACGTGGTGGACGAATCGTTGGCGGACGTGGACGCCATCGCGTTCCTGCTACCGGCCGACCAGGAGATCGGCCCGGGCGACAAGCGCATCCTGAGCCGGTTGCGCGCCGAGTTCGCCACCAAGCGGGACGACGGGAGCTTCTCCTGGAAGGTGCCGCTGATCGCCATCGTCACCAAGATCGACGAGCTCGACCGTGAGCAGCTGATCGCCAAGCTCATCCAGATCAACGAGTTCGCCGATTTCACCGACATCGTGCCGGTGAGCGCGCTGCAGCATGACAATCTGGCCGAGGTGCGCAACGTGCTGATCGACAATATGCCGGAGGGACCGCAGATGTACCCGGCCGATCAGATCACCGAGGAGCGCCCCGAGGACACGATCGCCGAGCTGGTGCGCGGCGCGTTCCTGGAGGAGCTGGACGACGAGCTGCCGCATTCGCTGGCCGTGGTGGTCGATTCGATCGAATACCCGGAGGACAACGAGACCGGCGAGGCCTATGACGGCAAGGTCGAGGTCATCGTGTCGATCTATGTGGAGCGTGATTCGCAGAAGCCGATCATCATCGGCAAGGGCGCCGAGCACCTGGTGCGCGTCAAGAAGAAGCTGCGCACGCCGGTCAACCGCATCGTCGGGCGCAAGGCCAAGCTGGACCTGCATGTCAAGGTGGCCAAGGGCTGGCAGTCCGACCCCAAGCAGCTCGAGCGCCTCGGATTCTGATATACGAATGCCGCCGGATGGATTCCGGCGGCATTCGTGCGTTCGTTCTCCTTTGGTCGACTACTTGCGCTTGGTGTACATCTGAGTGTTGAGCAGCGTGGCGTAGCGCTTGATGACCTTCGGGCGGATGACCTTCATCGAGGCGGTCATCAGGCCGTTCTCCTGCGTGAACTCCTCGGGCAGGATGATGAACTTGCGCACCGATTCGGCACGGGACACGCCCTCGTTGGCCTGATCGACGTACTTCTGCACCTCGGCGCGGACCACGGCGTTCTCCGTGGCCTCCTCCAGCGTCATGTCACGGTCCAGGCCCTTGGCCTCCAACCATGGACGCAGCGACTCCTCGTCCAAGGTGATCAGCGCGGAGATGAACGGGCGCTTGTCGCCAAGCACCAACGCCTGGGAGACGAATTCGCAGCGTTGGATGACCTCTTCGATCGGGCGCGGGGCCACGTTCTTGCCGCCGGCGGTGATGATCAGGTCCTTCTTGCGGCCGGTGATGTAGAGGAATCCCTCCTCGTCCAGTCGACCGAGATCGCCGGTCATGAACCAGCCGTCCTCGGTGAACGTGTCGGCCGTGGCCTCGGCGTTCTTGTGGTAGCGCGGGAACACGGCGGGTCCATGGATCTGAATCTCGCCCTCCTCGCTGATGCGCACATGGAAGCCGGGGTAGGGGATGCCGACCGAACCGGCCTTGAACGGCGTGCCGGTCGGGTTGAACGCGCAGGGGGCGGTGGTTTCGGTCAGGCCATAGCCCTCGTAGACCGGAATGTTCGCACCGCGGAAGAACGCCAGCAGCTCCGGGTCCAGCGGGGCGCCTCCGGCCACGATCCACTGGGCGCGGCCGCCGAGCACCTGGCGCAGCTGCGCGTAGATCATCGGGTCGAAGGTGGCGCGGCGGGCGGCGGTCAGGGCCTTGGGCTTGCCGTTGGCGCTGATCTCCTTCATGTAGTTCTGCGCGGTGACCACGCCGGCGGCGAACGCCACGCCCTTGACGCCGTGGCCGGCCTTCTGCGAGGCGGCGTTGTATACCTTCTCCAGTACACGGGGCACCACGATCATGACGGTGGGCTTGGCCTCCTGCAGATCGTTGATCAGCGTGGCGATGCCCTGCGCGATGTAGATGCGCAGGTTGCTGGCGACGACGATGTAGTTGACGGCGCGGGCGAAGGTATGCGCCTGCGGCAGGAACAGCAGCACGGAACCGTTCCTGTTGTTCAGCACGGCCGGCATGAACGACTGCAGCGTCATGGCGGTGGTGCAGTAATGCTCGTGGGTCATCTCCACGCCCTTCGGCGCGGCGGTGGAACCGGAGGTGTACACGATCGAGCACAGATCGGTCTTCTTCACCGAATCGATGCGCGCATCCAGCTCCTCGTCGGAGACCTGGTCCGCGTACGCCTGGATCTCGGCCAGACCGCTGGTCTCCAGGCACAGGATGCTCTCCAGGGACGGGCACTCCTCGATGGTGCCGTCGGCCTTGTTGCGCATCTCGACGGTTTCCACGATGAGCAGCCTGGCGTCGGAGTTGTCCACGATGTTGCGGATCTGCTCGGCTGAATCGGTCTCGTAGATCGTGGCCATCACGCCGCCGCACGCCATGATCGCCGCGTCGATGATGTCCCACTCATAGGAGGTGCGGCACATGAACGCCACGGTGTCGCCCTTGCGCAGGCCGCGCTGCATCAGACCCTTGGCGGTGACGCGGATGTCCTCCAGCACCTCGGTGGCCGTCTTGGTCAACCAGGCGTCGCCGGACTTGTATGTGTACAGCGGGTCATCACCCATGCGTTCGGCGCGCTGCGCGTACAGGTCGTAGATCGTCATGCCCTCATCCAGCGGGGGAATGCCCTCGGTGTACGCGGTGAGCAGACCGGTCTGCTGGTCGATGTACGTGGTCGTCGGACGGTCCTCACCCCAGGTGTGCGAATGCGGCAGACCGGTGACATCCAGCTGCCCGGCACCGGAGGGGGCGGCATAGTCGGGACCTTCGCCGGAGTCGTCGCTGACCGGGTGGACGAAGTCGCCGCCGAGCTGCAGTGCCTTCTGCGCCAACGAGGTGGCGGTGTTCTTGAATGATGTGATGACAGACACGTAATTCTCCTTATAGCCTGATATGGCCTCTCTCTGTCGAATGATAACCGGTCATCGGCGACACGTCACCTTACGGTAGCGTAGGAACGCCGCCGCTGCGCCATCCATGCGACGCAATCTGCATATTGGGACGGTGCTGTTGTTTTGGTCGGCTCCTTGGTTAGACTGTAAGGCTGTAACATACACCGAATCTTTTCTTCTGATAAGAAAGAGGAAGGGCTCACATGGCTGAAACAGCACAAGCCACCGTGACGTTCGGCGTTCTGAACGAAACGTCGGACCACGAGTCCCGCGTCGCGCTGACGCCGGATATCGTCATGCGGTTGCGCAAGGCGGGCGTCGCCTGCCTGATTGAAAGTGGCGCGGGCATCGCCGCCAACTATGTTGACGAGGATTACACGAAGGCGGGCGCCGAGGTCGTGTCCGCGGATGAGGTGATTTCCCGTTCGGACGCCCTGGGCTTCATCGACCGCCCGGACTCCGATCTGGTCGCCCGCCTGAAGCCGGGCACCTGGGTCATCGGTATGCTCGGTTCCTTCACCGATGCCGATTACATTGCGTCCCTTGAACAGGCCGGTCTGGTCGGCGTGGGCATCGAGAAGCTGCCGCGTCAGCTCAGCTCCGCGCAGTCGATGGACGAGATGACCTCCCAGAACTCCGTGATGGGCTACAAGGCCGTTCTGGTGGCCGCGAACGCCTACGGTTCGTTCTTCCCGATGATGACCACCGCCGCCGGCACCATCCGCCCGGCCAAGGTGCTGATCCTCGGCGCCGGCATCGCCGGTCTGCAGGCCATCGGCACCGCCCGCCGTCTGGGCGCGGTCGTCACCGCGTACGACGTGCGTCCGGCCGCCCAGGGCGAGGTCGAGTCGCTGGGCGCCAAGTTCCTGGATCTGGGCCTCGACTTCTCCAAGGGCCAGGGCGAGGGCGGTTACGCCCGCCAGCTCACCCCGGAGGAGCAGGCCGCGCAGCAGGCCGCCGTCGATGAGAAGGCCGCCGGCTTCGACGTCATCATCACCACCGCCAAGGTGCCGGGCCGCAAGCCCCCGATGCTGCTGACCAAGGCCGGCGTGGACGGCCTCAAGCGCGGGGCCGTGATCGTCGACTGCGCCGCCAGCGAGCTGGGCGGCAACGTCGAGGGCTCCACCGTCGGCACCCAGGTGACCGAGGGCGGCGTGACCATCATCGGCGCCCCGTACCTGGCCAGCGAGGTGACGAACACCGCGTCCAACCTGCTGGCGCGCAACGTCGCCGACGTGCTCGCCCACTTCGTGCGCGACGGCAAGCTGGCGATGGATCTGAACGAGGAGCTCGACAACGCCCTCGTCGTCGCCGGCCGCGCCGAAGCCCCGGTTGCGGAAGGAAAGTGAGAAGAGACATGGATATCGTCGTAGCAATCACCCTGTTCATCCTCGCGCTGCTCATCGGCGTCGAGGTCATCGGCAAGGTTCCCGCGACCCTGCACACCCCGCTGATGTCGGGCGCGAACTCCATCCACGGCATCGTCATCGTCGGCGTGGTCATCGTGGCCGCGCACGCCACCTCGCCGCTGGCCTGGGTGTTCATCTTCCTGGCCGCCGTGCTGGGCACGATGAACGTCGTCGGCGGTTATGTGGTCACCGACCGCATGCTGGAGATGTTCAAGTCCGACAAGTCGAAGAAGAAGGGGGAGGACAAGTAAATGGGTACTCTCGCGCAAACCCTGAGCACGCCGCTGGGCGTGGTCGAATGGTTCGTCTATCTGATCTCCGCCGTGATCTTCGTGATCGGCCTGCACCTGATGAACTCGCCGAAGACCGCCCGCAAGGGCAACCTGATCTCCGCGGCCGGCATGATCTTGGCCTGCGCGATGGCGTTCATCGTGCTGTTCGTCAATGAGATCTCCAACGGCTTCCAGCACGGCGTGGCCGTCGCGCTGCTGATCGTCGGCATCATCATCGGCGCCGTGGCCGGCGTGGTCTCGGCCAAGAAGGTCAAGATGACCGACATGCCGCAGCTGGTCTCCATCTTCAACACCGTGGGTGGCGGTGCGGCCGCGCTCGTGGCGCTCAACGACATCCTGACCTCTGAGGGGCTGCCGACCATCGTGGTGCTCATCACCGCCGGCCTGGGCATCCTGATCGGTTCGGTCACCTTCTCCGGCTCGCTGGTGGCCGCCGGCAAGCTGCAGGGCCTGAAGTTCATGCGTAAGCTGGCCATCCCGGCCAAGGGCGTGGTCAGCGTGGTCTGCATCGTGCTGATGCTCGCCTCGTTCGTCATGCTGTGCGTCATGCCCGAGCAGCGCCTGCTGTTCAGCATCCTGACCACCGTGTTCGCGCTGATCTACGGTCTGGTGTTCGTCATCCCGATCGGCGGCGCCGACATGCCCGTGGTCATCTCCGTGCTCAACGCCTGCACCGGCACCGCCGTGGCCATGAGCGGCCTGGCGATCAACAACATCGCCCTGATCGTGGCCGGCGCCCTCGTCGGCTCCGCCGGCGTGACCCTGTCCATCGACATGTCCAAGGCCATGAACCGCCCGCTGATGAGCGTGCTCGCCGGCGGTTTCGGCGGCGGCTCCTCCGCCGCCGGCTCGGCCGAGGGCCCGGAGGGCACGATGAAGGAGACCACCGCGGACGACGTTGCCGTGCAGCTCGTGTACGCGGAGAAGGTCATCTTCGTCCCCGGTTTCGGTCTGGCCCAGGCTCAGGCCCAGCGTGAGCTCGCCGATCTGGGCGAGCTGCTCAAGGGCCATGGCGTCGAGGTCTCGTACGCTATCCACCCGGTCGCCGGCCGTATGCCGGGCCATATGAACGTGCTGCTCGCCGAGGCCAACGTGCCGTACGAGGAGCTCATCGACCTGGACGACATCAATCCGCAGTTCCCGCAGGCCAATGTGGCGCTGGTCGTCGGCGCGAACGACGTGACCAACCCGGCCGCCCGCAAGCCCGGTACCGCCGTCTCCGGCATGCCGATCCTGGATGTGGACATGGCCCAGAACGTGGTGGTCATGAAGCGCGGCCGCGGCCGCGGCTACGCCGGCATCGAGAACGAGCTCTACTTCAAGGACAACACGCAGATGCTGTTCGGCGACGCGAAGGCCGGTCTGCAGGCCGTCATCGCTGCTGTCAAGGAGCTCATCAACTGACCGTAAGGTCCGAAAAGCTCAAACAAGCGAATGGGGCATCCTCTTAGGGGATGCCCCATTGTCGTATCCGTCAAGCATTTGTTTGATGCCCGGCATGGAACGCGTTCGCGAGCCTTTCGGGGATCTCGCTCGTCGGTGTACCGGTGTCGATTAGATTGCTGAAATACCGGACACGTCCGGCCAAGACATCGTTGTAGAAGGTTTGTTTGGCGTCGACATAGTCGATGCTGCGTTGAATCTCCTCCATCCGTTCAGGCGATGAGAGATCACTACGACATCGAATGGAGAACGAAAGATGAATATCACACGTACATGGCGCTCTTGGGCGGCACTGGGTTCAAGCATCGCGATCACCTTCGCCATGTCCGCATGCGGCGGCACCTCGGGCAATGAACCGAATGCGGAACCTCAACGGACAGCTCAATCCCGGCAGGACGGCGGAACCGCGGCTTCCGGCAACGTGCTGGTCGCCTATTTCTCGGCATCGGGAAACACCGAACGCGTCGCGCAATACATCGCCGGGGCCACCGGCGGCGACCTGTTCCACCTCGAACCCGCCGATCCCTACACCGACGAGGACCTCGATTGGACCGATGCATCGAGCCGCGTCAACGCCGAGCATGAGGACGAATCGCTGCGCGACATCGAACTGGTATCCGCCAGCGTCGACAATTGGGATGACTATGACGTCGTGTTCATCGGATATCCGATCTGGTGGGGCATCGCCGCATGGCCGGTCAACGCCTTCGTGACGGCCAATGATTTCACAGGCAAGACGGTGATCCCGTTTTGCACGTCCTCCAGCTCGAGCATCGGCAATAGCGGCGCCTTGCTCGCCGATATGGCCGGCACCGGCGACTGGCTTGGGGGAGAGCGGTTCCCTTCAGGAGCCGACGAATCCGCAGTCGGCGATTGGGTTGCCGAACTCGGCCTGTGACCGAATCCGGCAACCGACTGGAGCTGAAGGTCATTCGTCCCGGTCTTGACGGCATCGGAATCGCACCCAATCGAAGATGCAGGTGGCCCGTTCGTCGCCGTCCGTTCGTGCCAACAGGCGGAACGAGGCATGGGCGTCGACGTCGCTGATCGGCACCACCACATGGCCCGTGTGCATCTCGTCCAGGTCGTTCTGCGGCGCGTCGGTGGTGAAGAAGATCGTCGAAGGGTTGCGGAGCATCTGGATGAACACCTGGCGGTCCTCCTGCACGATGAACCGGGAATGCGGCAGATGCCGGTCGCAGATGCCGCGCCAGAATCCGATGTCGTTGAAGAGCTGGAAGGTCTCGCCATCCAGATCATGAAACGTCACGCTGGATGCGTTCGCCAGCGGGTGGTGTTCCGAAAGCACGACGAACAGGTTCTCATCCATCAGATGGCAGGAACGGAACGCGGGGAACCGCAGATCCTCCAGACAGATGGCCAGGCCGATCGAGCCGGTGAACAGCCGGCGTTCGATCTGCGGCTGGTCGATCGTCTCCGACGAGATCATCACCCCGGGGAACCGTTCGGCGATCAGCGATGCCAGATGCCAGAGCGGGGCGGGCGCAATCGTGCCGATGCGCAGCACGTTCGCCTCGTGGGACAATCGGTCCAACGCCTCACGCATCAACCGTTCGTCACGCAGCATCGGACGGATGTATTCCAACGCCAGCCGGCCTGCCTCGTTGAGCTCCACATGACGCCCCTCGCGCGACAGGAGCTGGTGCCCCAGCTCCTGTTCGAGGCGTTGCAGCGAACGGCTGAGCGTGGGCTGCGGCATGCGCAGCTCGTCCGCGGCGGCGCTGATCGTGCCGTAGGTGGCGACGGCGTCGAACTGACGCAGCTGATCAAGATCCATCACATGCCTCCCTCGACAATGGGCGCATCATCGTTCGGTCGTCGGCCGATACGCGGGACGTATGCATGTCATGCATACGTCGCCGGACATGTTGCATTATACCCTCCGGCGCGATTGCCCGATACTGGGAAAGTCCGGATCGCGCCGGGCCTTACGTCTGCCGACATGGGATCGGCCGAGTCCGCCGCAGTCCACATGATGCGAAAGGAGCTACAATGATCGACTACACCATGAATGACGGGCATACCATTCCCGCCGTCGGTTACGGCGTCTTTCTGATGAGTCCGGCCGAGGTCGAGGCCCATCTGCCCGAGGCCATCGAAGCCGGCTACCGTCATATCGACACGGCCAACGCCTACTTCAACGAGAAGGCCGTCGGCCGCGTCGTCAAGCGCAGCGGCATCGACCGCGGCGAGTTCTTCATCACCTCCAAACTGTTCCCGCAGGATTACGGCTATGAGGAGTGCGGCAAGGCCATCGACGCCACATTGCGCCGTCTGGACACCGACTATCTGGATCTGCTGCTCCTGCACCAGCCGTATGGCAAGTACATTGAGGCGTGGAAGGCCATGGAGGAGGCCGTCGCGGCCGGCAAGATCCGGTCGATCGGCCTGTCGAACTTCAACCAGGACAAGACGCGGGAGGTGCTCGACATGGCTTCGATCACGCCGGCGGTGATGCAGGTCGAGATGCACCCGTATTGGAACCAGCATGGGATGAAGGCCTTCCTCAAGGACCGCAACGTGACGTTCGAGGCCTGGTATCCGCTGGGCCACGGCGATGCCAAACTGATGGCCGAGCCGGTTTTCGCCGAGTTGGCGGAGAAGTACGGCAAGAGCCCGGCTCAGATCATCCTGCGCTGGCACCTGGAGGAAGGCAACGTCGTTTTCCCGAAAACGCTCAATCCCGCCCATATGGCCGCCAACATCGACATCTTCGATTTTGCGCTGGCTGCCGACGAGGTCGCCAGGATCAACTCCCTGCCGCAGAAGGCCTACTACACCGTGCCGGACGAACCCCCGGCGTTCGTGCTGCAGCACAACGACTGGGATGCTCAGGAGTGAGGGACTAACGATGGAATATCGCGAACTGTCGAACGGCGTGAGGATGCCGGTCATCGGATACGGCGTCTTCCAGATTCCCCCGGAGCGGACCGAACGGTGCGTGCGCGACGCGCTCGAGGTCGGCTACCGGCTGATCGATACCGCCCAGGCCTACGGCAACGAAGCGGGCGTCGGCAAGGCGATCCGCGAAAGCGGGATCGACCGGGGCGAGGTCTTCGTCACCAGCAAGGTATGGGTCTCGAACATGAACTATGAGCGAGCCAAGGCCTCAATCGACGCCTCGCTGGAGACAATGGGCCTGGACCATATCGATCTGATGCTGCTGCATCAGGCCTACGGCGACTACCACGGCGCCTGGCGGGCTCTGGAGGAGGCTTACCACGATGGCAAACTGCGCGCCATCGGCGTCTCGAACTTCTACCCGGTTCGACTCATGGATATGTGTGCCTTCGCGGAAATCCCGCCGATGGTCAATCAGGTGGAGACCCATGTGTTCTGCCAGCAGATTGAAGCGCATGAAAACATGAACCGGCTCGGCGTGGTCCACGAAGCCTGGGGTCCGTTCGCCGAAGGCCGCAACGGAGTGTTCGTCAGCCCCGTGCTGACCGGTATCGGCGAGAAGCACGGCAAATCCACCGCTCAGGTCATGCTGCGCTGGATGATGGACCGTGGCATCGTGCCGCTGCCGAAGTCCACGCATCGCGAGCGCATGACCGAGAATCTGGATGTGTTCGATTTCACGTTGGATGACGCGGATCGCTCCGCCATCGCTGCGATGGACGGTGGTCATCCGATTATTTGGGACCATGGCAGCGTCAAGGTAGGCATGGGCCTGTTCGATCTGATCGCCAACGTCCAGTTGCAGGGCTCCAAGCTGTACTGATTCGCTCCGGTGTCCCGCTGAATGCGCGGTTTCCGATTCGGACATATGCGAATCGGAAACCGAGTTCTTCGGGCGTCAAGGTTGCGATAGCAACGTAAGAATCAGAGGCTCCGGACAAATGTGATGCTTACAGCCCGAAGGTGCGGGTCACGAAGTTGGTGACGCGGCGCCAGTAGCGTTCCGGATCCGTGGATGCGGCCATCGTATGCCCGGCCCCGGGGATCATCATCTTCTGACGGTCGATGCTGGCGCAGGCGTCGAAGTTCCTCTCCAGCGAGGCGGGGGAGACGAAGTCGTCGGCGCCGCCGTGGATGAACAGCATCGGGATCGTCGTATGGTGCAGCTGTCGTACGCACGATGCCTCACGGAACCCGTAGCCCGCGCGATGCCGGCAGATCAGGCTCATCGTGGCCACGAGCGGACGCGCGGCCCAGCGCGGCAGATGGTACAGCGAGCGGGCGTTGAACATGAACTGGTCCCACACGGAGGTAAAGCCGCTGTCCTCGATGGCGGACACCACGTTGCGCGGCAGCGAGGCCTCGCCGGCCGCCATCATCACCGCCGCGCCGCCCATCGAATTGCCGTGCAGCAGGATGCGTGCCTGCGGATCCGCCGCCGTGATCACGCCGATCCAGTCCATCAGGTCCACACGTTCCAGCCACCCCATGCCGATGTAGCGCCCCTGGCTCAGCTCGTGCCCGCGCGAGGCGGGCACCAGCACCGTGAATCCCATCCGGGCGTACCGGTGCGCGTACTTGGCCATCTCGGCCGGGTCGCCACTGTATCCGTGGCAGCAGATCGCGTACAGGTGCGGAGTGGGGCTCACGCAATCGGGGTCGACGAGCCAGCCGTGCAGCTTGAACCCGTCGCGGCTCATCATCGAAATCGGCTGCTTGGACTCCTCGAACCAGTCGGCCGCCTCCTCCTGCTCCGCCATGTCGGCCGCAGGCGTCTCCGGTTGCGGATCCTCCAGCTCGCCGTCCTGCAGGCGGCGCATCATCGACCGCCGGGCCTGGGTGTCCAGGGCGAACGAGAAGAGGAGATTCGCCGTGGCGTATAGTGCGCCAACCGTGGCCGCGGCGGTGACGCCGGCTCCGATCAGAACCTTCTTCGTCAGCGTTGATGTTGTCTGCGTCATTGCAACCTCTTCCATGGACGGCCTTCTGTTGTTCAGTCTAGCGCCCGGTACACGGGTACGACGACTGCAACACGGCGGGCGTGCGATGCAGCCGGCGCGTGGGGCGCTGTCCGGGGTGTGCGTATACTTGATGACTGTTGCTTTGGCGAGGGAAACCGCCGTGGGTGGTTTCCGTAATCGACTCGGCGCATTCAGCCCCTCCTGCGGGGTCGTTCTGCGGCGCGTCGTGGCGTCAAAAGACAGAACGACAAGTGACATGCAACCCAAAGGAGGCCAGCAATGGCTAGCAACATGATCGTCCTCGAGGGCGAAGTTCGTGATGAGTTCGGCAAGGGCGCCGCGCGTCGTATGCGCGTGGCCAAGCAGATCCCGGCGACCATCTACGCCGGCGGTGCCGACCCGGTGTTCGTCAAGCTCCCGATGAAGGAGACCACGCTCGCCCTGCGTCACACCAACGCCCTGTTCACCATCAAGTTCGGCGACGAGCAGAAGATGGCCGTGGTCAAGGACGTGCAGCGCAACCCGGTCAAGCGCATCGTCGAGCACGTGGACTTCTATGAGGTCCGCGCCGGCGAGAAGATCGACGTCGAGGTGCCGGTGTTCGTCGAGGGCGAGCCGAAGGGCGCCGCCGTGGCGTTCGTGGACATCCAGGAGCTCAAGGTCCGCGCCGATGTGGCCAACCTGCCGGAGCGCATCGTGGTGAACGTGGACGGCATGACCGACGGCACCAAGGTGTTCGCCAAGGACGTCGTGCTGCCGGAGGGCGTCGAGCTCGACGTCGAGGATCCGGAGGAGTCCGTGGTCACCGTTGAGGTGCCGGAGGACGCTTCCACCGAGGAGGCCCCGGAGGCCCCGGAGGCCCCGGCCGCTGAGTGAGCGTAGCGCCATCCAGATGTAACCGATGAAAGGAACCCGCCTGTTGAGCGGGTTCCTTTCATATTGTGGTCGCCGTCCCGCATCCCGACATCGGGATGTGAGAGAGTACCAATCATGAAGCCCGGGCCACAAGCGCGGGAGCATTACCACTGAGCGCCGTCGCAAGGGCGGCAGGAAAGAAGTTGAGAATGACCGAACAGAACCATCACGATCCCGCGGCGCTGGACAAGCTCGCCGAACCGTTCACCGTGCTGCCGAACGACAACCCGGCCTCGGACGCCAAGCGGCAGGAACTCATCGACAAGCCGGCATTCGGACAGATTTTCTCCGACAACATGGCCCACATCTCCTGGACCAAGGGCGAGGGGTGGAACGACCGCCGCATCGAGCCGTATGCGCCGCTCAAGCTCGATCCGGGCGCTTCGGTGCTGCACTATGCGCAGGAGATCTTCGAGGGCCTGAAGGCCTACAAGCACGCCGACGGCTCGATCTGGATGTTCCGCCCGGATGCGAACGCCGAACGCTTCCAGAACTCGGCCAAGCGTCTGTACCTGCCGGAGCTGCCGGTCGACGATTTCATCGGCTCGTGCGCCGCGCTGGTCAAGCGCGATGCGGCCTGGGTGCCCTCCCGCCGCGAATACACGCTCTACCTGCGTCCGTTCATGTTCGCGTCCGAGCCGTTCCTGGGCGTGCGCGCCGCGCAGGAGGTCGACTACTGCGTGATCGCCAGCCCGTCCGGCCCGTACTTCCAGGGCGAGAGCCGCCCGGTGAGCATCTGGGTGGAGGACAAGTGGTTCCGCACCGGTCCCGGCGGCACCGGCTTCGCCAAGTGCGGCGGCAACTACGCCGCCTCGCTGATCGGCGAGTACAAGGGCATCGAGAACGGCTGCGAGCAGGTGTGCTTCGTGGACGCCGCCACCAAGACCTATCTGGAGGAGCTGGGCGGCATGAACATGATGATCGTCCACAAGGACGGCCACATCGAGACGCCGAGCCTGACCGGCAACATCCTGCCGGGCGTGACCCGCCGCTCGCTCATCCAGCTGGCGCAGGACAAGGGCCATGACGTGGTGGAGACGATGATCAAGCTCGACGACCTGCTGGAGGACATCAAGTCCGGCGAGGTCACCGAGGTGTTCGCCTGCGGCACCGCCGCCATCATCGCACCGATCGGCCGCTTCAAGTCCGAGAAGTTCGACGTGACCGTGGCCGGCGGCGAACCCGGCGAGCTGACGATGGACCTGCGCAACACGCTGCTCGGCATCCAGCTCGGCGAGATCGAGGATCCGCACAACTGGATGTGGAAGGTCTGCTGACCCGCACCCGAAACCGACACGATGCGCCCCGGCCTATCAACGGCTGGGGCGCATCGTGCGTCTGCGCGCCGCCGCGCAACACGCCGCCACATCCCGTGCGGGAACTGGGTAAGCTCGGTACGGAGCATGGTGCCTGTTTGGGAGAGGATCGGAAGGACGACGATGCAGGGAACGCAGGTGGCGCTGGAGAGCAATACGTTCTTTCTGATCATCGAGTACATCGCCATCCTCTGCTGCGGCATGGTCGGGGGACTGTCCGCCATCCGCAAGGGGTATGATCTGTTCGCCATCCTCATCACCGCATGGCTGACCGCGTTGGGCGGAGGCATCATCCGTGACGTGATGCTCGGCGCCGTCCCTCCCGTCGGCATCTCCGACCGCGGTTTCGTGTTCACCGCGCTGGCATCCGGGGTTCTGGTGGCCGTGATCCACCCCGAGGTCGACAAGCTCAAATGGTCGATGACCACCTTCGACGCGATCGCGGTCGGCATGTTCGCCGTCAACGGCACCGAGAAGGCCATGCTGTACGGCACGTCGGGCATGACCGCGGTGTTCATGGGCATGTTCACCGCGCTGGCCGGTGGGCTGATCCGAGACATGCTCATCAACGAGGTGCCCGTGGTCATCCGCGACAAGCACTGGTACGCCGTGCCCTCGGCGGTGGGATGCGTGGCCACGGTGTTCGTCTGCAAGGGTGTGCAGGCGGGCGTCATCAACCAGACCGCCGAGATCGTCATCGACGTGTGCGTCGTCGTTTTGGTGGTGGCGATGCGGCTGCTGTCCGTGAAATTCAATCTGATGCTGCCGGGTGCGGTGGAACGGCACCACACGTATCTGCCCGGCGGCAGACGCTGATCACGCGTCTCGACGGTGTGTTGCGAATGCGGGATCCGATGGCCGATACAAGAAAGTCCCGCACCTCTTGCGAGATGCGGGACTCAAGCGATGACCTATATGGTCAGGCTCACAGGGCGTTGATGGCCACAGCGAGGCCGGACTTGCGGTTCGCGGCCTGGTTCTTGTGGATCACGCCGGCGCCAGCAGCCTTGTCGAGCTTCTGGGCGGCGACCTTGTAGGCGGCCTCGGCGGCGGCCTTATCGCCGGCGGCGATGGCCTCGCGGGTGGCGCGGATCGCGGTCTTCAGGCTGGACTTGACGGCCACGTTACGCTTGTGCGCCTTTTCGTTGGTCAGCACGCGCTTCTTCTGCGACTTGATGTTTGCCACTATCTACTCCAAACGACGGTTATACGGTAAGGACATACAAAACCATGATGATAGCATGTCGGGTGGAAAAACGAGGTGTCCGAGCTGCGCGATTCGCGGTGTGTTGCGTGATTCGACCTCAATCATATGGCATGGAACGGATTCGACGCCGTGCCGATCCGAACGTGCGGGACATGCCATGGCGTGCGGTCCACGCTCGGCGGGGGAGTTGCTAGGATGATATGAGTCTTCCATCCCCTGCCATTGAGGAGGCCTTTTTGGTGGCTACGCAGCATAACCAGCCGGGTTTCACCGATCAGTCGCTGATCCGCAACTTCTGCATCATCGCGCATATCGACCACGGCAAGTCGACCGTGGCGGACCGCATCCTGCAGCTGAGCGGCATCGTGCCCGAGCGTGAGATGCGCGACCGCTTCCTCGACCGCATGGACATCGAACAAGAACGCGGCATCACCATCAAATCCCAGGCCGTGCGCGTACCGTGGACCTTCGACGGCACCGAATACACACTCGGTATGATCGACACCCCGGGCCATGTGGACTTCACCTACGAGGTCTCCCGCGCGCTGGCCGCCTGCGAGGGCGCGGTGCTGCTCGTCGACGCCACGCAGGGTATCGAGGCGCAGACCCTCTCGAACCTGTACATGGCCATCGACCACAATCTGGCCATCATCCCCGTGCTCAACAAGATCGACCTGCCCAGCGCCGAGCCGGACAAGCACGCCGAGGAGATCGCCGGCCTGATCGGCTGCGAGCCGTCGGACGTGCTGCGGGTCTCCGGCAAAACCGGCGAGGGCGTGACCGACCTGCTCGACCAGATCGTGATGGACGTGCCCGCCCCCAAGGGCGATCCGGACGCCCCGGCCCGCGCGCTGATCTTCGATTCGGTGTACGACTCGTACCGTGGCATCGTGACCTACATCCGCATGGTCGACGGCGAACTGCGCAGCCGCGAGAAGCTGCACATGATGGGCATCGGCATGACCCACGACCCGATCGAGATCGGCGTGATCAGCCCGGACATGACACCGACCAAGGCGCTCGGCGCCGGCGAGGTCGGCTACGTGATCACCGGCGCGAAGGACGTGAGCCAGTCCAAGGTCGGCGACACGATCACCGCCGCCGCCAAGGGCGCCACCGAACCGCTGCCGGGCTACCGCGATCCGCAGCCGATGGTGTACGCCGGCCTGTTCCCGATCGACAACGCCCAGTACCCGGAGCTGCGCGACGCGCTCGACAAGCTCAAGCTCAACGACGCGGCGCTCATCTACGAGCCGGAGACCTCGGTGGCGCTGGGCTTCGGCTTCCGCTGCGGCTTCCTGGGCCTGCTGCACATGGAGATCGTCTCCGAGCGCCTGGAACGCGAATTCGGACTCGACCTGATCTCCACCGCCCCGAACGTGCCGTACGTGGTGACCGCGGAGGACAACACGGTCCACCACGTCACCAACCCGAGCGAGTTCCCCGACGGCAAGATCAAGAGGATCGTCGAGCCGATGGTGGCCGCCGACATCATCACGCCCAAGGAGTTCATCGGCGCGGTGATGGACCTGTGCCAGGACCATCGCGGCCAGATGGGCACGATGGAGTACATCAGCGCCGACCGCGTGGAGATGCACTACCGCATGCCGCTGGCCGAGATCGTGTTCGACTTCTTCGACCAGCTGAAGTCGCGCACCAAGGGCTACGCCTCGCTCGACTACCATGAGGACGGCGAGCAGAGCGCCGACCTGGTGAAGGTGGACATCCTGATCCAGGGCGAGAAGGTGGACGCGTTCAGCGCCATCGTGCACCGTGACAAGGCGTACAGCTACGGCGTGATGATGACCAAGAAGCTGCGCGAGCTGATCCCGCGCCAGCAGTTCGAGATTCCGATCCAGGCCGCGATCGGCTCGCGCATCATCGCCCGGGAGACCATCCGCGCCCTGCGCAAGGACGTGCTCGCCAAGTGCTACGGCGGCGACATCACCCGTAAGCGCAAGCTGCTGGAGAAGCAGAAGGCCGGCAAGAAGCGCATGAAGATGCTCGGCCATGTGGAGGTGCCGCAGGAGGCGTTCATCGCCGCCCTCTCCACCGGCGAGGGCGCGAACGACCGCGACACCAAGGACAAGATCCGCGCCGCGCAGAAGTCCGAAGGCTGATGGCGTTCGAGGTCTACGTCCATGTGCCGTTCTGTCTGCGGTGCCGAGCCGTTAAGCAGGCAATCCGGTGGATTGCCTGTAAGCGAGGGGAGTGGCCGCCAAGGCCGCGACGGCAGCGCCGCGTGGAGGTGTGAGTCATGTTCGAGGTCTACATCCATGTGCCGTTCTGCCTGCGGCGCTGTGGATACTGTGATTTCAACACGTACACGGCCGTCGACCTGGGCGGCGGTGCGTCGCGCGGCAACTACGCCGCGATGACGATCCGCGAGATGCGGCTGGTCCGCGACTGGCAGGAGCGTCACGGCATCGCCGAACCGCCGGCCTCGACCGTGTTCTTCGGCGGCGGCACGCCCACAATCCTGCCTGCCGACGACCTGATCGCGATCCTGAACGCCATCCGCGAGCTCTGGGGCGTCGAGGACGGCGCCGAGATCACGACGGAGGCGAATCCGGACACGGTGGATGCGGCGACCATCCGCGCGCTGGCCGACGGCGGCTTCACCCGCGTCTCGTTCGGCATGCAGTCGGCCGTGCCGCATGTGCTGAGGACGCTGGACCGCACCCATACGCCGGCCAACGTGGAGGCCGGCGTACGCGCCGCCGGGGCGGCCGGCCTGCGCAGTTCGGTCGACCTGATCTATGGCGCGCCGGGGGAGGGCCTGGAGGATTGGCGCACGTCGGTGCGCACGGCCATCGATCTGGGTGTGAACCACATCTCCGCGTACGCGCTGACCGTGGAGCCGACGACCAAGATGGGCCGGCAGATCGCCGCCGGCGTGCTGCCGAAACCGGATGACGACGACGAGGCGGCCAAATACGAGATCGCCGACGAGTTGTTCTCCGCGGCCGGCCTGCAATGGTACGAGATCTCCAACTGGGCCCGCCCGGGGTATGAGAGCCGCCACAACCTGGGGTACTGGCGCAACGTCGACTGGGCCGGCATCGGCCCGGGCGCCCACTCGCACTACAACCGTGTCGAGCCTGCATCATGTCGCAGCGAGTCGGAACGCTCCGCCCGGCCGCATGGATCGTCCCCTCAGGACTGCGACGCCCATGGCGCCATCCGTTCCTGGGATCTGGCCCACCCGCGGCTGTGGAGCGAACGCGTCAACGCCGGACAGGTGCCATGGGCCGGCAGCGAATCCATCACGCCGATGGAGGCCCTTGAGGAAACGATCATGCTGGGCCTGCGTCTGCGTGAAGGACTGGACCTGATGGCGCTCAGGACGTCCCTCGATATCGGTGGGACGTCATCCGCGGCACTCGACGCGGGCGTCGCGGAGTTGGAGCGCGAGGGGCTGGTCGAACGCCGCGGTTCCCGGCTCATACCCACGCTGCGCGGCCGTCTGCTCAACGACGCCGTCATCGAGCGCATGTTCGACTGCTGCGGTCTGTAGCCGCGGGACGGTCTGCGCCAAACAGCCGCCGGGCGACGCGGTGATTCGAAATGTGGACATTGAAGTTGCGTGGTAACATCCGGGCGGTACTCTCAAGCGCAGTCAATCCGGATTGGGAGAGAACGGCCGTGCCGCAAGGCGCAGGATGTCTCATTATGCGGACATTTGTGGCCTGCGGGTCGTATCCTGTCCGTAACGCAAGAAAGGTGATCCAAGTGACGTTGCATGCTCCGCTAGATCTGACCGTCCGATGCAAGGAGGGGCTCTACGACCCCGCCGCGGAACACGACGCCTGCGGCGTCGGCATGGTGGCCACGATGAACCGTCGGCCGGAGCGGCGCGTCATCGACAAGGCCATCGAGGTGCTGAGGAACCTGGACCACCGCGGCGCCGTGGGCGCCGAGGAGAACACCGGCGACGGCGCGGGCATCCTGATGGGCATGCCCGACGCGTTCATGCGGGCCGTGGTCGACGCGCCGCTGCCGGAACCGGGCCATTACGCGGCGGGCATCGCGTTCCTGGACCGGGACACCGCCGCATGCGGCCGCCAGCAGCAAGCCATCGCCGCCATCGTGCGCGAGGAGGGGCTGGAACCGCTCGCCTGGCGTACCGTACCCACCGATCCGAACGGGCTGGGATTGCAGGCGCTGGCCTCGATGCCCGCATTCGTCACGTTGGTCGTCGCCTCCCCGGACGGCTCCCTGAGCGGGCTGGATCTGGAGCGCAAGGCGTTCCGCATCCGCAAGCGCGTGGAGCACGAGGTGGGCGTGTACTTCGCCTCGCTGTCCGGCCGGACCATCACCTACAAGGGCATGCTGACCACCATGCAGCTGACCGGGTTCTTCCCGGACCTCAACGACGAGCGGATGGCGGCGCGCGTGGCCATCGTGCACTCGCGTTTCTCCACCAACACGTTCCCCAGCTGGCCGCTGGCCCAGCCCTTCCGCCTGCTGGCCCACAACGGCGAGATCAACACCATCCAGGGCAACCGCAACTGGCTGCAGGCCCGCGAGGGACGTCTGAGCTCCGAACTGCTCGGCGAGTTCGAGCCGCTGCTGCCGATCGCCACGCCCGGCTATTCGGACTCCGGCACCTTCGACGAGTGTCTGGAGCTGCTGCACCTGGCCGGCCGCAGCCTGCCGCACGCCATCCTGATGATGCTGCCGCCCGCCTGGGAGAACGACGACACACTCGACCACGACGTGCGCGCCTTCTACGAGTACAACAACACGCTGATCGAACCGTGGGACGGTCCGGCGCACATCATCTTCACCGACGGCACGCAGGTCGGCGCGCTGCTCGACCGCAACGGCTTCCGCCCGGGCCGCTGGCAGCTGGACGACACCGGTCTGGTCGTGCTCGCCTCCGAAGCCGGCGTGCTGCCCGACGTGGCCGCCGAACACGTGAGCGCCAAAGGGCGTCTGGAACCGGGGCGGATGTTCCTTGTGGACACCGCCGAAGGCCGCATCGTGCCGGACGACGAGATCAAGCACGCGCTCGCCGCGCAGCACCCGTACCGGCAGTGGGTGGAGGGCAACAGCGTGCACATGAACGAACTGCCCGCCCGCGAGCACGTCAACCACTCCTACGAATCGGTGCTCCGCCGCCAGCGCGCCTTCGGCTACACCGAGGAGGACATCAAGCTGATCCTCAACCCCATGGCGGACACCGGCAAGGAGCCGCTCGGCTCGATGGGCAACGATACGCCGATGGCCGTGCTCTCCGACCGCAGCCGCATGCTGTTCGACTACTTCACGCAGAAGTTCGCGCAGGTCACCAACCCGCCGCTCGACTGGGAGCGCGAACGGATCGTCACCTGTCTGGAATCGGCGATCGGCCCCGAGCCGAACCTGCTGGAGGACACCGAGCTGCACGCCAAGAAGATCCTGATCCCGCTGCCGGTCATCAACTCCGAGGAGATGGCGCAGCTCAAGCGGCTCGACCGCGCCGCCATCCTCGACGGCTACTACCGGCCGTTCGTCGTCAAGGGCCTGTACCAGGTCGCCGGCGGCGGCCCCGCGCTCGAATCGCGGCTCGACGAGATCTTCGCCGACATCGACCGGGCGATTGCCGACGGCGCGAACTTCATCGTGCTCTCCGACCGCGGCTCGGATCACACGTGGGCGCCGATCCCGTCGCTGCTGCTCACCTCCGCGGTCCAGCATCACCTGCTGCGCCGGCACACGCGCACCCAGGTCTCGCTGGCCGTGGAGGCCGGCGACGTGCGAGAGATCCACCACGTCGCGCTGCTCATCGCCTACGGCGCCGCATGCGTGAACCCGTACCTGGCGTTCGAGACCGTGGAGGACCAGGCCCGCCGCGGCTACCTCACGGTCGATGCGGCCACGGCCGTGACGAACGTGACGCACGCCCTGTCGATCGGCGTGCTCAAGATCATGAGCAAGATGGGCGTCTCCACCATCATGAGCTACCGCGGCGCCCAGCTGTTCGAGGCGGTCGGCCTGAACCGGACCGTCATCGACCGGTACTTCACCGGCACCACCTCGCAGGTCGGCGGCATCGGACTGGACGAGATCGCCGAGGAGGTGGCCCGCCGCCACCGCGTGGCCTATCCGAACCAGTGGACCGTCACCGCGCATGACGAGCTGCCCACCGGCGGCGACTACAAGTGGCGGCGCACCGGAGAGAACCACCTGAACGACCCGGAGGCCATCTTCCTGCTCCAGCAGTCCACGCAGCGCGGCGACTACGGCATGTTCAAGCGGTACTCGGCGCATGTCAACGACACATCGAACCGTCTGATGACGTTGCGCGGCCTGATGACGTTCAAGCCGACCCGCCAGCCAATCCCGATCGACGAGGTCGAGCCGGCCAGCGAGATCGTCAAGCGCTTCTCCACCGGCGCGATGAGCTACGGCTCGATCTCGCAGGAGGCGCACGAGACGCTCGCCATCGCGATGAACATGATCGGCGCGCGCTCCAACTCCGGCGAGGGCGGCGAATCCGACGACCGGATCAACGACCCGCTGCGCGTCAGCCGCATCAAGCAGATCGCCTCCGCGCGCTTCGGCGTGACCAGCGACTACCTGGTGCACGCCACCGACCTGCAGATCAAGCTCGCCCAAGGCGCCAAGCCGGGCGAGGGCGGCCACCTGCCGGGCGCCAAGGTGCCGCCGTGGATCGCCAAGGTGCGTCATTCCACGCCCGGCGTGGAGCTGATCTCCCCGCCGCCGCACCATGACATCTATTCGATCGAGGACCTGAAGCAGCTGATCAACGATGCGAAGATGGCCAACCCCAAGGCCCGCATTCACGTCAAGCTCGTCTCCGAGTTCGGCGTCGGCACGATCGCGGCCGGCGTGGCCAAATGCCATGCCGATGTGGTGCTGATCTCCGGCTATGACGGCGGCACCGGCGCGGCCCCGCTCAACGCGATCAAGCACGCCGGCACCCCGTGGGAGATCGGCCTGTCCGAAACCCAGCAGACGCTGATCCTCAACGGTCTGCGCTCCCGCGTGACCGTGCAGTGCGACGGCGAACTCAAGACCGGACGCGACGTGATGATCGCCGCCCTACTGGGTGCCGAGGAGTTCGGCTTCGCCACCGCGGCGCTGATCGTGGAGGGCTGCGTGATGATGCGCGCCTGCCAGAAGAACACCTGCCCGCAAGGCATCGCCACGCAGGACCCGGAGCTGCGCGCCCGGTTCACCGGCAAGCCCGAGCATGTGGTCAACTTCTTCATGTTCGTCGCCGAAGAGGTGCGCGAGCTGCTGGCCCAGCTCGGCTTCTGCACGCTTGAAGAGGCCGTGGGCCACGTGGAGTGCCTGGATCAGGATGAGGCGGTCAGCCGCTGGAAGGCGGACGGCGTGGACTTGACGAACGTGCTGATGCAGCCCGGCCCGGTCCCCGGCACGATCCTGCACAAGACCATCGAACAGAACCACGAGCTCGACAAGGCGCTGGACAACGAGCTGATCCGCCTGGCCGAACCCGCGCTGGAACGTCGCGAACCCGTGCGCATCGAGATGCCGATCCGCAACGTCAACCGCACGCTCGGCACGATGGTCGGCTACGAGATCACCCGTCGCTACGGCGCCGAAGGCCTGCCCGACGACACAATTGATATGACCCTGCACGGTTCCGGCGGCCAGTCTATCGGTGCGTTCATCCCGCGCGGCGAGACCCTGCGCGTCTACGGCGAGGTCAACGACTACGCCGGCAAGGGCCTGTCCGGTGGACGCATGATCGTCCGGCCCGAGGAGGGCGTGAACTTCGACCCGCACCGGAACGTGATCGCCGGCAACGTGACCGGTTTCGGCGCGACCTCCGGCGAGATGTTCGTCGGCGGTAAGGCCGGCGAACGCTTCGCGGTGCGCAACGGCGGCGCCACGTTCGTCGTCGAGGGCGTGGGCGACCACGGCTGCGAGTACATGACCGGCGGCACCGTGGTGGTGCTGGGACCCACCGGGCGCAACTTCGGCGCCGGCTTCTCCGGCGGCGACGCGTTCGTGCTCGACCTGGACACGTCCAAGGTCAACCCCAAGGCCGCCGCACACGGGTCGCTGCTGTTCGAACCGCTGGACGGGGCGACATCCGAGAAGGTGCGCGACCTGGTCAAGCGCCACGCCGAGGAGACCGGCTCGGCGTTCGCCGCCGCGCTGCTGGAGGACTGGGATGCGACGGCCGCCCGGTTCACGCATGTGGTGCCCAGGCAGTATGTGGCGATGACCGCGGCGATGCGCCGCGCCGAAGACAAGCATATCGATTTCAACGAGCCCGGCGTCTGGGAACAGGTGTACGAGCAGGTGATGGAAGGAGCGCGCTGACATGGCGGACCCCAGAGGATTCCTTAAAGTACGTACCCGCCGCGAACCGGCCGAACGCCCCATCGAGGAGCGCATCCGCGACTGGATGGACGTGCACGCCGAAACCGGACTGCAACCGTGGACACGCGAGCAGGCGTCGCGGTGCATGGACTGTGGCACCCCGTTCTGCATGACCGGCTGCCCGCTGGGCAATCTCATCCCCGAATTCAACGACCTGGTGTATCAGGGCAAGTGGGAGGACGCCTACCACCGGCTGTCCTCCACCAACAACTTCCCCGAGGTCACCGGCCGCATCTGCCCGGCCCTATGCGAATCGGCATGCGTGCTGGGCATCCACCAGCCGCCGACGATGATCAAGAACGACGAATGCACGATCATCGACCAGGCGTGGCAGCTGGACTACGTCAAACCGATGCCGCCGCACCGTCTGACCGACATGACCGTGGCCGTCGTCGGTTCCGGCCCGGCGGGACTCGCCTGCGCGCAGCAACTGACCCGCGCCGGGCACACCGTCGTGGTCTACGAGCGTGACGACGCGATCGGCGGCCTGATGCGTTATGGCATCCCCAACTTCAAGCTCGACAAGCGACTGATCGACCGCCGCGTGGAGCAGATGGAGGCCGAGGGCACCCGGTTCCGCACCGGCGTGGAGGTCGGCAAGGACATCTCCTGGGACGAGCTGCGTTCGCGGTACGACGCGGTGGTGGTGGCGATCGGCTCCACCGTGCCTCGCGATATGAACCTGCCGGGGCGCGAGCTCGACGGCATCCACTTCGCGATGGAGTACCTGCCGGACGCCACCCGCCGCGTCTACGGCGTCACGCCGGTCCACGGCATCGACGCGAAGGACAAGAACGTCATCGTGATCGGCGGCGGCGACACCGGCTCCGACTGCCTGGGCACCGCCATCCGCCAGGGTGCCAGGAGCGTGACCGTACTGCAGATCATGCCCAAGGAGCCCACGGAGCGCCCCGACAGCCAGCCGTGGCCCACCTACGCGCGCCTGTACCAGCAGACCAGCTCGATGGAGGAGGGCGGCGAATACCTGTACAACACGGATTCGGTGAACTTCATCGGTTCCGAGGAGGAGCAGGCCAGGGTGACGGTCGAGCATGCCGCCACGGCCGCCGGATTCGTGGCCGACGAGCACGGCCATGTGACCGGGCTCAAGGTGGTGACCGTCGCGCCGGGGGAGGACGGGCCGTTCACCCGCCAGCCGGGCACCGAGCGTGTGCTGCCCGCCGACCTGGTGCTGATCTCGGTCGGCTTCCTGCATCCGGATACCACGACGCTGAGCGAGCAGCTGCCGGTCGAGCTGGACGGGCGCGGCAACGTGTCGCGCGACGACTCGTACGCCACGTCACAGGACGGCGTCTTCGCCTGCGGCGACGCGGGCCGCGGCCAGAGCCTGGTGGTCTGGGCTATCGCCGAAGGCCGCTCCTGCGCCGCCGCCGTGGACCGCTACCTGACCGGCGACACCGAGCTGCCCGCGCCGATCGCCGCTTCGCGCCGGCCGATGGCGCTGCCGCGGTAGGGAACGAAACATCCCCTCCGCGCCATGAAGTTGTTTCCCGCGTGCTTTGACTGTATAGTCAGTGCACGTGGGGAACAACGCTATTCACTTGGCGATTGCCGATAATGACGAGATCGTGCTGAGGGGACTCGCGGCGATCATCAGCCAGCAGCTGCCGCAGGTTCGTGTCAGATGGGTCGCCCACTCGGGGCATGAGGCCATCGAACGGGCGTTGGATCCGCTAAACCGCGCCGGCATCCTGCTCCTGGACATGAGCTTGGAGGATATGCCGGGCACCGAGGCATGCCGGCGGATACGTTCAAGGAACGGCACGCTGCCGATTCTGGCGATGACGGCTTTCTCGCTGAACCAGTACGCGGCCACGGTGGCGGACGCCGGCGCACAGGGCATCGTCGGCAAGAATGATTTCAATGGTCTGTGCCACGCGATCACGACAGTGGCGGCCGGCGGAGTTCTGCCGGCGATGGCTAGCGGCACGCGGAACGTCTTGTTTGAGTCGGCGCAGTACGCTCACAAGCGTCTGCGAGTAGCGGACGGGCCAAATCTGACATTGCTCACCGAGCGAGAACGGCAGGTGGTGGAGCTGTACGCGCAGGCGAACAAACCGGCCGTCATCGCTCTGCGGCTAAAGATTACGCCAGGGTCGGTCAAGACCCATCTGGATCGGGCGCAGAAACGGCTGGGGCTGTCCTCACGCGCGGAGCTGGTGGATCTGTGGTGGCGGTGTCAGGTATGAGCAGGAGGAACCGCGGCAATAGCACACACGAGGCCGTGCTTCGGGGCATTCACGGCATTCGCCGGCATATGGCCGCATGGTCGATAGCGGACAAGGTCATCCTGTGTCTGTCGGCAGCTGCGTTGGTCGTGGCGATCGCCGAATGGATCATGAACCCGCCGCATACGGTGGTGGGTGTCGTGGGGGCGATGCTGCTTTGTGTCGCGTTGGCGCTACTGCCGTGGCGGGGACGTTTGGCGGCGTGGATGATAGTGATTATCGGGGTCATCGGTGACATGTCCATCGGTTTCGATGCCACAGGGCCGAGTGGGACTTGGGCGTTATTGTTGGCGATGGTGGTCTTTGGCCGGCACCCTCGAATCCCGGAATGCATCGCCACAATCGGCATTACCATGGCCAGTGTGACATATGCCACGATTCGATATCCGGAGATCATGGGATATGGCATACCAAACGGCATCATGAACTTCGGTATTGGATTGTTCTGCGTTTATCTGATTGGGGTGTCGATCTGGTATCGGGAAAGGCAACGTGCCCAACAGGAGATACGGCATCAGATGGAACAGGCGCAGCTGCAATTGATGGCGGCCACATTGCTGCATGATGCGGTATCAGGCAGTCTGACCAGAATCCTCATCACCGCCGAACGCATGAAGCGGGAACGGCCTGATGACTATGCACGTTGCGGTATGGAAGACATCGTCGGGTACGCCACTGACGCGTTGCATAAGACTCATCAGGCCATCGAGATGGTCCACGGTGGAGGTTCGGCGGCGAACGGAACGGGACGGTTCACGTTGCTGGTCGCCGTTCGAGCTACTGCGTCATCCGGCGACCGAAGACTGCATGAGCTTGGGTACCACGGGGAGACCCTTATACAGGGGGAATGTAACCGGCAGTTGGACGATCGTGGTTATGCGTTCATCCAACTGCTGCATGAGATCTATACCAACATCGAGCGGCATTGCGATCCACAGTGCTCGACATACCGCATACATCTTCGATTCGCCGATGATGCGGTCACATTGCTACAGACCAACGGAACGGCAACATCGGAGCAATGGGTCGCCCCTCCCAAATCCGGGCGGGGATTGGCTTTGCACGGTGAACAGATCAAGGCGCTCGGCGGAACCATACGCATCGGCGTGAATGATGGGCAATGGCGGTTCTTCTGCATGATGCCGCTCAACAGTTAGCCGCATAACCACTGTGAATGCGCATACCAGAGCAACTATTTTGACGTTGATAATGGTTATGCCGGTTGGATTGACCGGTGATAATGGGAAAGTGGCGGCCGGGGCGGTGACCCACAATTTGACCGGCGGACCCTTCCAGGTCCTGTCCTTGTTTTGATTTGTCCCGTCCCGGTCCGCCGGCCCGAAGGCCATGGAGGCATGACCTCATAGGAGCGTGGCCGCTCCACCGGACCCTAGCAAGAACCATGGTAGCGTGCCCCGTCAACGTCCTGTCTGCGCCGGAAGCCTCGGGAACGGCAGACACATGGATGGAGGACAAGGATGGAGCATCCCAGGATCTACGCGGGAGTTGACACTCATTCCGACACGCACACCCTCGCTCTGATCGACGAGTATGGCAGGCCGTTGGCCACGCAGACGTTCACGGCCGATCCGACCGGCTACGAGAGGCTGGCCGCCATGATCGGCGATCCCGATGCCTGCCTGGGCATCGGGGTGGAAGGCACCAACTCGTACGGGGCCGCGCTCACCAGGCGGCTCGTCGAGGCCGGGTACAACGTATACGAGGTGCTCCGGCCCAAACGCGCGGTGCGACGCAGGGACGGCAAGTCCGATCCCGTCGACGCCCTCGCCGCGGCCCGCAGCGTGCTCGCGGGCGACGGGACCAGCGTGCCGAAGAGCACGGATGGATGGGTCGAGGCGCTACGCGCCCCGGACGCGGAACGGGCGCAGCCGGTCACGGCGACGGCCGCGCTGTCCGACTCCGCGACGGGCCTGCCGGCCACCGCCCGGAACACATCCGGGAACGCTATCGCGGGCTGCGCACCCCGATCAGGATGCGCAGGCTCGCCGTATGCCGTCCCAGCGGGAACACGGTGGAGCAGGGCATGCTCGTTGCGCTGAAGGCCTCGGGCAAGGCATGGAAGGCCCTCAAGGAGCAGGCGGATCTGCTGGAGAGGAGCATGAGACTCATCCTGGAGGAGCACGCCCGCCCGCTGCTCGACATCTACTGCGCCAGCACGGTGACCGCCGCGACCCTGGCCATCGTCGCCGGCGACAATCCCGAACGCATCCGCAGCGAGGCCGCGTTTGCCAAGCTCTGCGGCGCCTGCCCCATCCCCGCCTCCAGCGGCAAGACCAACCGGCACCGGCTCAACAAAGGCGGCAACAGGCAGGGCAACTCCGCCCTGCACCACATCGCCATCGTCCGCATGCGCTACCACCAGCCCACCCGCGACTACGTAAATCGGAAGACCAAGGAAGGCAAAGGCAAGATGGAGATCATCCGCTGCCCGGAACGCTTCATCGCCCGCGAGGCCTACCGGGCCCTCATCTCCATCCGCCGGGGACGGACGCCCCTGAACAAGCCACCGGCCGAACGCGGACGACGGCTTCGCGAGCTGCGCGTCACACACGGCATCACCCAACAACAGGTCAGCGACGCCCCCGGCGTCCACTCCAGCCGCATCAGCGAGATCGAACGCGGCACCCGCAACCTACCCGAACTCGAACGACGCGCCACCCTCTGGATCCAAACCATCACCACCCCGAACCAACCAAACCAACACACCGAAACCCTTGACAATGTATAGGAGCATCAAAACACATCCTGTATTCGTACGCTCTTCCACATGGTATCGGACGCGAGACCATCATTGGCGGTCTTGTCCCCTAAACGGGGTACAAGGCTGGTTTCGCTGAAGATAACGAAGCACAGTGTTGTTTGTCTTCCACAGTGGAAGGCATACAACATAAGGAGGCTCTTATGAGCATGAACGAGAAGGCGATCGTCGGCGAATCCGGGAATTGCAGAAAACAGCTGTGACACGCATAGGTGCAGTTTCGGAACTGCCCCATGTGCCAGGCAAAGCGTAAAGGATGGCGCACGATGAGGGGACTGATGTTCTGTGTAGCTCGAACGTATTGCACGGTGGGGGTGTTGCTGACGGTGGTGCTGGGTAGCGTCTTGCCGTGGGCGACGGTAGGATTGGTCTCCGGTGTGGCCGCATCCGATGTGGACGTACCTGCTGTAGTTGGCGGCGCATCGATTCCCATCACGGGCATCCTATCGGTAATCGTGGTATGCACCATCATGCATCGGCACATGCACGATGGGGTGTTCTCGATGATCGTATTATCGGAAACTCCACTGTACCGATACATACTGGCGCAATCGCTATTGCCCATGTCAAGCGTGGTCGTCAGCACTTTGGTCTGGGTGGCCGTTCTATTGGCACGGCATTCAGCCGTATCACCCATTCTGGTGCTGAACATCGTCATGTTGGGTGCGGTCATCAACGTGTTGGCCATCAGCATCTGCCTGTTGTGGCACCAGCTTTCGCCGAACCTCGATGAGCAGGCGGCGGCGATGGGGAGCGTGTTCATATCCGCCATGGTCATGTGGCTGTCACTATGGACTGAACTGCAGTCGTTGGGAACGATTAACGGGTTGGCGACGGTACTGGGGCTCGTCGCGTTGGTGACGGGCGTCACCATATGGTGCGAGCATGTGTTCCGTCGCCGTTTCCCACGGACGCTGACGCATTTTTGAATCGCATCTCCCGATATGGAGTCGTAAAACAAAGGGGATAATAGATAGTGATCGGGATTCTGTTCCGTGATACCCGGCAGTTCCTGCACGGGTGGACATGGATTGTCGTGGTTCTGTTCTACGCACAAACGTACGTTGTGGAATTCACTTTACCGGCGAATCCCTGGGTAACGTGTGCTGCTCTGGGCCCGTTGTTAACCGCAACGGGCGTCTTGCTTTTGGCTCTGCCCTGCGCTATCCAGGACAAGTCCCAAGGCGTCATCGAGCTGTGGAGGCAGAGCGGGCGGTCCATACTCGCGTATGTCTACGCAAAATGCGTGGCGCCTGTTGGATGGGCGATGATTCTCACCGTCATCAATGGATTGGTGCTGTGTCTGTGGTCGGGGCCTTCCATGGACGATACGGTGCGATATGCCATCGGACTGCTGTTCACTGCGCTGACGATTGTCTGTGGCACGGTGTTCGGGGAATTCAGCGTTCTTATGTTCAATGATCCGGATACCAACGCCACGCTGATCGCCATGGTGTCGATGCTGATTCCGTTCGGTGTCTGTTTCTGCTACGAACTTGGCATCATCCCGCTGTTCATCGCGATTTTACTGTTCGCAGCCCTCATGGCGATGCTATGCTCCGCAATCCATTGGTTCGACCGTTCGCGATACGTCTTTACGTTAGGTGTCGCATAACCGCATACCACACCAATACATGATCGATGGCAAACGCAATGAAAGCTTTTCTATTCAAGGAATTCCGCTTATTCACATCGCTGAATCGGATGTGTTGGGTTTCATTGATCTTTCCGGTGATCATATCGCTCAACCCATTATTCCTCCATACAGGGGATGCCCTGTTCAAAGCAATGATCGATGCCCCAACGTTCGGCCTGTTTCTCGCCATTACCGTGGATTACACCACCTGGCAGGACTATCTGGATGGCGTCCCCGAACTCATTGTGCAATCGGGCACGTCATTTCGCACCTATCTGTTGACGAAGCTGTGGATCTACGAGACAGCGACCACGATCTTCCTCGTCATATCACTGCTTGCGGCGCTGTATACCGACCGCGGTGTTTTGCCGGCACCAGGCATGGTGGCAGCGCAGCTCCTCATGGCCTGTTTGACGAACTGGGCGTGGACCGCGCTGGACACGCAGCTCGCCATGTTCCTGCGGTTGCTGATGCCGAACACGGCATTCCTCCTCACCGCCTGCATACTGATGCTTCCGATGTTCGCCAGCATCGTGCTATGGGCACTACCATTCGTCACTGCGGCGCTGATTTCCCTGGCGATCATTCTGGTTTGCGCGGTGGGGGCGTTCCTGCTGTCACTCACCGTGTTGCAGCGCCGATATACATCCACTTTGGGCAATCTCGGCACGATTGCCCCGCCAATCGTGCAATCGTTGTGAAGGAGATAACATATGAACACCGATACGATTATCGCCGTCGATCATGTGACCTTCGGCTACAGAAAACGCCAGACCGTGCTGGACGACGTCTCCCTCACGGTGCCGCAGGGGCAGACGCTGGCCCTGTTGGGCTACAACGGCGTGGGCAAGACCACGCTGTTCAACCTTATCGTCGGACTCCTGCGGCCTCGGAGCGGCCGCTGTGTCATCAACCAGGCGCTCGTGCCATCGATGCGCGATGTGTTCCTGATGACGGAACGGGCCAACCTCGTCGATTCGATGACGCTCCGCGACAACATCAAGTTCCGTGCCCTGCTGTTCGCCGACGGGGATTCCAAGTCGCGGGACGTGAATCCGGCTGACCTTGACGACGAACCGTTGATCCGGGCGTTCGAGCTTGGCCCGCATCTTGACAAGAAGGTGTCGGAACTCTCCAGCGGACTGCGCAAACGTGCGGGTCTGGTGGCGGGCATGCTGTTCGACTCGCACGTCATCATGCTGGACGAACCCACCAACTCCATCGACCCGATCACGCGCGACCTGTTCATCGACTACATCAACCAGCTGCACGTCGCCGGACGGACGATCCTGACCATCACACACGATCTGGAGTACTGCTGGAAGGCCGCGGAACGGGTCGTCATCCTCGACGACCGGCATATCGTCAAGGACATCATGCTCGCCGACGTGCCCGACTACGAGACCTTCACCGACATCGCGACGTTGGGTCGTGACCGTGAGGGCGTGGACTTCGGCATACAACGCACTGGCGATACGACATCGGAGAGCAGGGGATGAGCCGGAGGCACATCCGCGTTCATCAAATAAGCGCCGTATCCCGAACGACATACGTGTGTTGCAAGAAGCGGGCAACAAACGGACTCATGGTAATGAAAGGAAGATGTATGAAGGCGTTGGTGTTTTACGTTGCCCATATGTACCGCAGGCTCATCTTCGGCGTATACGCGATGCTTGCCGTACTAGTACCGCTTGTACTCTCCGGCGTGATGATGTCGTCTGACCAGGTCCCTGACGTATTGGCGGGACGCGCCGTTGTGGAGTTCGCGTTGCCGGTCGGGAACCTCACGGCTGCGGTCGGGCGTGCCTGGTATTGCAGCAGGATGTTGCCAGAGGAATGTTGGTCGACCTCAAGCTGAGCAACACCCCGGTGATGCGGTATGTGCTGCGAATTCGATATACCCGATGACGACCGCCGTAATTTCAATGACGGTGACACCGGGCATCCTGTTCGCTCGGCATATTGATATACCCATCATGACGGTATGCGATGCCTTTCATCATTGAATTCATGGCATGCATCATCAGCATCGGCGTTTGCCTGATATTCTTCATGCTCAATACGGAGAAGGATTCCCAGACCGCCCAGATGCTTGCGGTGTTTATGTGTTTCTGCATCGTAGCCGTCTTGCCGTTATGGACGGAATTCGAAGCGTTCAGTCTGCTCAATGCCGTTGCCGCGCGGGTCGGGATCCTGGTGGCTCTCATCGTCTCCATCTCCGGCTGTCGGTTCGTGTTCGGACGACTGTTCCCCAACACGCTGGACCGCATGTAAACGGAATCGGCATAATCCCCGAGTCACCTCGCGTGCCTTGAATTATACGGAATGCGTGACGGATTTCTGCGGTTGCTGTTGTACAGTAGCTTGCAGTGAATCCGTTCGCATCATGAAGGAGTGAGCATGCCGAACCGTGCAGAACGTCGTGCGCAGGAGAAGCGTAACCGCAGGGGCATCCCGCAGCAGTACGACCAGACCCGGGGTCGTGGCCGTTCCGGGATGATCGACGAATACGCGCTGCAGCAGAAGTCGATCCGTCTGCAGGAGGGCACGGACGGCGAGTGGAAGCCGACCGCCTCGTTCGAGACGCCGGAGATGACGGCCGATACGGATATCGCGCTGCGCAATCCGAAGCTCGTCAAGGCACCGCATTCGGTGCGTCAGTGGTTCCGGGTGTTCAGCTGGGCGCTGATCGTCATTGCGGCGATCGCGTTCGTGGTGGTCATGTGGCTGCCGACCAAGCCGATCTGGCTGGTGGCCGGCGTGGCCGTGGTCTTCGCGGTCGGCGTGCTCAGCCTGTTCTTCACCGCGGGAAACTCGAAGCACAACCCGAATCTGGACGCCAACGGCACCGCCGTGTGATCGGGCGGAAACCGTTCCTCCATCGTTCAGATCGCCTCCGACGAACGTCTCACACGCGCTCGTCGGAGGCGATCGGCGTTACACGTCACCAACCCAGCGGCGCATCCAGCATGACACGGGTTGATGCGGTCACCAGCACGTCGATCGAACGGCCTTTGGTCGGATGCGACGAGGTCGAGAACGAGAAATGCCGCGCCTTGCGGTCGGAGTGGGCCTTGGCGACGACATCGCACAGGTCCGCGTACGTCTTCGTCGCGGAATCGGGGGAATGGAACTCAAACGGTACGCCGTCGATATACAGACGGTAGATTGCATAATCTTCAGCCATATGCTCATGTAAACACCGCAATCTTAAAATGCGGCGCAGGGCGTGTTGCGGCATGGGCGCGCGGATTGTCGACAACGGCGCACAACTTGTCGCAACATGGGCGGTATGTTGTGCGTTTTTTGTGTGCGGATGTCATACAGTAGACAGTGGCAGAGTCCATTTCTACAGAGAGGTGACCAATGAAGGTCGATATCCTGACCCGTGAGTATCCGCCCAAGGTCTATGGCGGCGCCGGCGTGCACGCCGAGGAGCTGAGCAAGGTCCTGGCCGAACGCATCGACGTGACCGTGCGCGCGTTCGACGGCCCGCGCACGGAGGCCGATGTGCCGGCCATCCCCGGCAGCGATCCCAAGGGCAGCCTGACGGTCGTCGGCTATGACACCCCGGCCGAACTCAAGGACGCGAACGGCGCGATCAAGACGTTCGGCGTGGATCTGCAGATCGCCAACGACGTCGACGCCGACATCATCCACGCCCACACCTGGTACGCCTGCCTGGCCGGCCGTCTGGCCCAGCAGCTGCACGAGATCCCGCTGGTCATCACCGCGCACAGCCTGGAGCCGTTCCGCCCGTGGAAGCGCGAGCAGCTCGGCGGCGGCTACAACCTGAGCTCCTGGGCCGAGAGGGACGCCTATGAGCACGCCGACGGCATCATCGCAGTCTCCGGCGGCATGAAGGAGGACATCCTGGCCGCCTACCCGAACGTCGATCCGGACAAGGTGCACGTGGTCTACAACGGCATCACGATGGACGACTTCGCCACCCCGGCCGACGACGATCCGGCCTGGGGCGTGTTCGACCGCTACCATATCGACCGCAGCAAGCCGACCCTGCTGTTCGTCGGCCGCATCACCCGCCAGAAGGGCCTGCCGTATCTGCTGCAGGCGCTGCACTTCGTGGACAAGGACGTGCAGGTCGTGCTGGCGGCGGGCGCCCCGGACACCCCGGAGATCATGGAGGAGGTCAAGACCGCCTTCGCCAAGCTGGACGAGGAGCGCGGCAACATCATCTGGATCGAGGAGATGCTCCCCAAGCCGGAGCTCAACGCGCTTGAGCACGGCTGCGACGCGTTCATCTGCCCGTCAATCTACGAGCCGCTGGGCATCGTGAACCTGGAGGCCATGGCGTGCGGTCTGCCGGTGGTGGCCAGCGCCACGGGCGGCATCCCGGAGGTCGTGGTGGACGGCGAGACCGGCTATCTGGTCCCGATCGACCAGCTGCACGACGGCACCGGCACCCCCACCGACCCGGACAAGTTCGTGCACGACATGGCCGACGCGATCAACAGGATCATGCGCGATCCGGAGCTCGCCAAGAAGATGGGCGAGGCCGGCTACGCGCGCGCCCGCGACAAGTTCAGCTGGGAGTCGATCGCCGACGCGACCATCGAGGTTTATAAGAAGATCCTCGGTTGATCGGATGAGGTTCGCACTACCTCGGGGTTCGAAAAAACTTTGGCGGCTTTTCAGCCAGGGTGCATTCGAACCCCGAGGTAGTGCGAACCTCTTTTTGTCCTCATGATGGCCGCCAGCCTCCAACCCCCGATTCTCCGGCGTACAGTGAACCTATGACCGATAACGAGATTGCATTGAAGCTTTCGCAGGTGGAGTTCCGCCGTCAGCGCCGCGTGATCCTGGCGGACGTGAACCTGGAGATCCGCAAGGGCGAGAAATGGGTGCTGTTCGGGCCCAACGGCATCGGCAAATCCAGTCTGGTGCAGATGATGAGCACGCGCGGATTCCCGTCCTCGGGCACCGTGGACATCCTGGGCAACCGGCTGGGCAAGGTGGATGTGTTCTCCTACCGCAACCGCATCGGATTGAGCTCGGCCGAACTGGCCCGGGCGTTCCCGCCGAACGAGGACCCGCTGGACGCGGTGGTGACCGCGCTGACCGCCACCACGGGGCGCTGGCGCGACGAGTACACGGCGGAGGATTTCGCCAAGGCGCGTAGGCTGATGGAGGAGTTCGGCATCGCCTATCTGGAGGGCAAGCAGATGTTCAAGCTCTCGGAGGGGGAGCGCACGCGCGTGCTGATCTGCCGCGCGCTGATGGCCGACCCGGATCTGCTGATTCTCGACGAGCCGACCACGGGGCTGGACCTGGGCGGACGCGAGCTGGCGTTGCGGGCGTTGAGCCGCATCGGCGACGAGGACACCGACCGCACCGTGCTGCTGGTCACGCACCGCCTGGAGGAGATTCCGACCGGGTTCGACCATGTGGCCGTCATGGGCCGCATGAGCGGCGACGAGGCCGACGCCTACAGGGCGAACGTGGCGGGCAACAATCCCTCGCCCGGCACCATCGTGTACACCGGTGACCTGGAACACGGGTTCACCTCGGAACGGCTGACGGCCGTATTCGGCCTGCCGCTGGACGTGACGCACGCCAACGGCCGTTGGTCCGCGTTCGCGCACTGACGACTCGCAAGCGTCCTCATCTCCGTGTCGGGCGTATCCGCACCCGATTAGCTTACGGTGAAAGATAGTTCCTTACGTGTGTGTAGTCTGGTCTCGATTCACTGGACGACACGACGTAAGGAAAGGAGTTGAATGACGCATGTTCCGCATCATGACGCACTATCTCAAAGCGTATAAGTGGCAGGTGCTGGCGCTGATGGTCTTCCAGATCGCGCAGGCGCTGCTGGCACTCTACCTGCCGAATCTGAACGCCGACATCATCAACAAGGGCGTCGCCTCGGGCTCCAGCTCGGAGATCTACCGCTACGGCGCGATCATGCTGGGCTTCAGCCTGTTGCAGGTCGCCGCGGCCATTGTGGCCACGTACTTCTCGTCCCGGTTGGCGATGCGCCTGGGCTATGAGGTCCGCCGTGACTACTTCAAGGCGGTGGAGGGCTTCTCGCTGCAGGAGGTGGAACGTTTCTCCGCCGGCTCGCTGATCACCCGCGCCACCAACGACGTGCTGCAGGTGCAGATGATGTTCTACCAGGGCTTCGCCGTCATCCTGCAGGCGCCGATCATGTTCCTGGGCGGCATCATCCTGGCCATCAAGCAGGATGCCACGCTCACCTGGCTGCTGGTGGTCATCATCCCGGTGATCTTCATCGTGGCCATGCTGCTGATGGGCCGCATGCGCCCGCTGTTCGGCCAGTTGCAGGACCGGCTCGACAACCTCAACCGCATCGTGCGCGAGCAGATCACCGGCGTGCGCGTGATCCGCGCGTTCACCCGTGAGGCCACCGAGACGGAACGCTTCGAGAAGGGCAACTCCCAGCTGCGCCAGACCATGGTCGGCGTCGGCCGCCTGATGAGCCTGATGATGCCGCTGATGATGTTCATCATGAACCTGTCGAACATCTCGATCATGTGGTTCGGCGGCAAGCGCATCGACGCCGGCGGCATGGAGATCGGCAGCCTGCAGGCGTTCATCCAGTATCTGATGATGATCCTGATGAGCCTGATGATGGCGGCAATGATGTCGGTGATGATCCCGCGCGCGATGGTCTCCGCCAAGCGCATCAACGAGGTGTGCGACACGACCTCGTCGATCACCGCGCCGGAGCATCCGTACCATCCGACCGACCCGAAGGGCGTCATGGAGTTCCGCCACGTCTCCTTCCGCTACCCGGGCGCCGAGGAACCGGTGCTCGACGACGTGAACTTCACGCTCGAACCGGGCAAGACCCTGGCGATCATCGGCTCGACCGGTTCGGGCAAGTCCACGATCATCCGCCTGGCCCAGCGCATGTTCGACGCGACCGAAGGCCAGATCCTGGTCGACGGCCATGACGTGCGCGAATACGATCCGCACGAACTGGCCGCGCTGTTCGGCACCGTGCCGCAGAAGGCCCTGCTGTTCACCGGCACCGTGGCCAGCAACCTGAAGTTCGGCGACCGCAACGCCGACGAGGCCAAGATGTGGAAGGCGCTGGAAATCGCCCAGTCGGACGGCTTCATCCGGGAGAACCCGGAGGGCCTGGACGCGCCGGTGGCCCAGGGCGGCACGAACTTCTCCGGCGGTCAGCGCCAGCGTCTGTGCATCGCACGCGCCATCATGCGCGACCCGAAGATCTTCACCTTCGACGACTCGTTCTCGGCGCTCGACTTCGCCACCGACCGCGCGCTGCGCGACGCGCTGAAGCCGATCACCCGGAACACGGCCGTGATCATCGTGGCGCAGCGCATCTCCACGGTGATGGACGCCGACCAGATCATGGTGATGGAGAACGGCAGGATCGTCGGCATGGGCCGGCATGAGGAACTGATGCGGGACTGCGAGACGTACCGTCAGATCGCGGACTCGCAGCTGAAGAACGAGGAGGTGGACTGATGCCCGGACATGGACGCGGCAACGCAACCACCACGGCTCCGACGACCACGAAGCCGCGCAGCCACACGCTTAAGCGTCTGGTGAAGTACATCCTGGCCGACAAGCTGCGCGTGGCGGTCGTCATCATCGCCTGCGGACTGGCCACCACCACCATGGTGCTGGGCCCGAAGATCATGGGCCAGGCCACGAACGTGCTGTTCGAGGGCGTGATCTCCAAGATGCTGCCCGCCGGCACCACCAAGGAGCAGGCCATCGCGGCCCTTGAGGCCAACGGCCAGGGCAGCATGGTGGACATGGTCTCCTCGATGGACATCCACCCCGGTCAGGGCGTGGACTTCGGCAAGGTGGGGATGATCCTGGGAATCACCGCCTGCGTGTTCCTCTGCACCGTCACGCTGCGCTGGATCCAGGGCTGGACGCTGACCCGCCTGGTCTCCAACGCGGTCTACCGCATGCGCCAGCAGATCGAGGCCAAGCTCGATCATCTGCCGCTGAGCTACTTCGACCGCGTGCCCCGCGGCGAGGTGATGAGCCGCACCACCAACGACATCGACAACATCGGCCAGTCGCTCCAGCAGGTGCTGGGCGAGTTCATCTTCGCCCTGTTCTCGATCATCGGCACCGTGATCATGATGATCACGATCTCGCCGCTGCTGCTGCTCATCTCGCTGATCGTGATCCCGTTCCTGCTGGCGGCCGCGTACTTCATCATCCGCAAGTCGCAGCCGTACTACATCCGGCAGTGGGATGCCACCGGCAAGGTCAACAGCCAGGTGGAGGAAATGTTCTCCGGTCATATGGTGATCCGCGCCTACGGACAGGAGGACGAGACGATCGACGAGTTCGACCGCCGCAACCGCGAGCTGTATGACAGCTCGTTCATGGCCACGCTGATCGCCGGCATCAACATGCCGGTCACGCAGTTCTTCGGCAACCTGAACTTCGTGATCGTGGTGGTCGTCGGCGGACTCAAGGTGCTTTCCGGCACGATGACGCTGGGCGACCTGCAGGCGTTCTCCCAGTATTCGCGTCAGCTCTCCCAGCCGCTCGGCCAGTTGAGCTCGATGGCCACGATCCTGCAGAGCTCCCTGGCTTCGGCCGAACGCATCTTCGAGTTCCTGGACGAGCCCGAGGAGGTGGCCGAACGCGAGCGCACCCAGGACATCAAGAATGTCAAGGGTCTGGTGCGCTTCGACCACGTCAAGTTCAGCTACGATCCGGCCGAACCGCTGATTGAGGATCTTTCGCTGGAGGCCAAGCCCGGCCAGACGATCGCCATCGTCGGCCCGACCGGCGCCGGCAAGACCACGCTGGTCAACCTGCTCATGCGCTTCTACGAGATCCAGGGCGGGTCGATTACCATCGACGGCGTGGATACGCGCGACATCACCCGCCACGATCTGCGTCAGCACTTCGGCATGGTTCTGCAGGACACCTGGCTGTTCGACGGCACGATCCGCGAGAACCTGCTCTACGGCCTGCACGAGGGCGAGACCATCAGCGAGGAGCGGATGATCGAAGGCGCCAAGGCCTGCCATGTGGACGAGTTCGTGCGCCGCCTGCCCGACGGGTATGACACCGAACTCAAGGATGAAACCGCCGAGCTCAGCCAGGGCGAACGCCAGCTGATGACCATCTGCCGCGCGTTCCTCTCCGATCCGGACATCCTGATTCTGGACGAGGCCACCAGCTCGGTGGACACCCGCACCGAGGTGCTGGTCCAGCAGGCGATGAACCATCTGCGCGAGGGGCGCACGAGCTTCGTGATCGCCCACCGCCTGTCCACGATCCGTGACGCCGACCTGATCCTGGTGGTCAACCACGGCTCGATCGTGGAGCAGGGCCGCCACGAGGAGCTGCTTGCCAAGGGCGGCGTCTACGCGAACCTGTATCAGGCGCAGTTCGCGAACGGCGACAACATCGAGGAGGACTGATTCCTTCCGTAGGCGATTCTCGTCTTCAGTTGGAAACCGTTGAACGATTCGGGCCCGGATACGCCGCATGATGGCGTGTCCGGGCCCGCTTATACCTGGTTCAGTTTCCAACTGAATCGCTGATTCCCATACTGAATGCATGCCGACCGGGCACGAAGGCAGCTTCCGGGACGTTTCCGATGTTCACCACGCATGAAACGTCGCCGGATGCGGCGCATGTGGGCCGATTCCGCCCCAATCGGTATGCTCGGGTGAGGAATCAGCCACGAGGAAAGGACGCGCATGCGCAGAGGGCCGCTGCAGGCGGGTGAGAAGGTGCAGTTCACCGACCGCCGGGGCAAGAAGATCACCGACCAGCTGGTGCCGGGCGGCACCACGCAGACCGAACACGGTCTAATCCTGCACGATGAGGTGATCGGACGACCCGAAGGCAGCGTCACCGTCACCGTCAGCGCCAAACGCGAGGCTCAGATTAACGCGCAGCATCCGGAGCGCGACGCCGGCAAGCCGTGGAAGGGCGCGCGCGCCATCGGCGGATGGCAGTTCGCCGTCATGCGCCCGCGCCTGGCCGACTACGTGCTCTCCATGCCGCGCGGCGCGCAGATCATGTATCCGAAGGACATCGCCCAGGTCATCCAGCTCGGCGACATCCGCTCCGGCATGACCGTGCTCGAATCCGGCGCCGGTTCCGGCGCGATGAGCATCAACCTGCTGGACGCCGTGGGGGAGCGGGGGCATCTGACCACCATCGAGATGCGCGGCGAGTTCGCCCGCGTGGCCGAGGCCAACGCCACCGTGTACTACGGGTCCCGGCCGCGGTGGTGGGATCTGCTGACCGGCGACTTCGACTCGGTGGCCGCCACGTTGCCCGAGCATTCCTTCGACCGCATCATGCTGGATATGCTCGACCCGTGGAACCGGCTCGAACAGGCGTATCGCGTGATCGCCCCGGGCGGCGTGCTGATCTGCTACGTCACCACCACCACCCAGCTGAGCCGGCTCGCCGAGGCCCTGCGCGAATCCGGCGTATGGACCGAGCCGGATGTGCAGGAGACGTTGGAACGCAACTGGAAGGTGCAGGGGCTGGCCGTGCGCCCGGACCATCAGATGATCGGGCACACGGGGTTCCTGGTGGTCTCGCGCGCCATGGCGGAGGGGTTCGAGGCGTTGAAGAAGCGCGAACGCCCGGCCAAGGACACGACCAGCGACATCGACGAGATGACCGCCGAGGAACGCGCGGCGCAGTTGGAGGAGCTGGAGCTGCGCGACATCTCCGACCGCAAGCTGCGCAAGGTGCTGCGCGACCTCGACGCGCAGGTGGCCGCGTTGCCGGACACGGAAGGCGCTGCGGACGCGACGGATGTCGGCGGTTCCGACGTCGGCGTGACGGGCGGTGCCGGCGCGCTCATGTAGTTGCGCGATTGCGTGGCCATGCCGCACCGGCGACGTAGTTTGTGCAAAAGCCGTGTCCGGATGCGGGTCGCGTGGCGCAATCTGCAAGAATGGTGAGTGGTGAAGGTCGGCGTCCCGCCGGCCATGGAAGGACGGGGCAGTGGGAGTCAATCTCAAGAAAGTGGCCAAGGCGGCCAAGGAATACCGGCATATCCTCATCGTGATGCGCCACGCCAAGGCCGAATCCCTGGGCAAGTCCAGCGACCGTGACAGGAACCTGACCGACAAGGGCCTCAAACAGGCCAAGACCGTGGCCAAGGGATTGGCCGAGCTCAAACTCGTCCCGGACCGCATCGCCTGTTCGGGCGCGGCCCGCGCTCTGCAGACCTGCGAGCGCATGCTCAAGACCTTCGGCGACCATCCCACGGTGGATTACCGCCAGAGCCTGTATGACAACGGCGTGCAGGCCGTGTTCGACGAGATCGCGCAGACCAAGGGCAAGCATCGGGTGCTGATGGTGCTCGGGCATGAGCCGACCGTGTCGATCAGCTGTCAGTGGCTGGCCTCCGCGGATTCCGATCCGTCCCTGCTCGATTTGCTCAACCTGGGCCTGTCCACCGCCGGCGTGGTGATCTTCGGTTCCGACGAGCCGTTCGAGCGTTGGCAGATCCGCACCGGCCAGCTCCTGGCCGTCCTCACCCCCAAGGACTTCGACTAATTCGTGACTGTGATACATCCCGGTCGTGGCGCAATATTCCAAAATCGTTGAAATTCCAACGTTTTGGAGACATGCATCACGGTCACGATGCATCAGAGTCCGGGTGGAGGGCCGAGACGGGCAGCGAACCTAGGGTATAAACCTGGTTTATAACGACACTCAAATCGAGCTGATGACTTATATCCTGAACTTCTCTGATAGGCTGACCGCAACACGATAGCGAACGCATCCGGCGCGCGCGACGGTCCGGGAACATTCGGGGACCCGGACACGCAAGCGCCATCGTCAACGGTCAGGAGGCATCATGTCCACACTCACCTCGGTTTCCGGCTTTCCCCGCATCGGCGGCGACCGCGAATTGAAGAAGGCCATCGAGGGTTATTGGAAAGGCAAGCACGGTCTGGACCAGGTGCGCGCCACCGCCAAGGAGCTGCGCGAGCGCCATTGGCGGCTGCAGGCCGAGGCCGGCATCGATCTGATCCCGAGCAATGACTTCAGCTACTACGATCAGGTGCTGGACACCGCCATCCTACTCAATGTGATCCCGCAGCGCTACGACCGTCTGGCCTTCGAGAACCCCGAGGACACGCTGTTCGCGATGGCCCGCGGCTATCAGGGGCCCAAGGGCGACGTGACGGCCCTGCCGATGAAGAAGTGGTTCACCACCAACTACCACTACCTGGTACCGGAGATCGACAGCGCCACCGACATCCATCTCAACGGCACCAAGCCGTTCGACGAGTTCGAGGAGGCCAAGGCGCTCGGCATCCACACCAAGCCGGTGCTCGTGGGCCCCTACACGTTCCTGAAGCTCGCGCGCAACGCCAAGGCCGAGCCGCTGGAGCTCGACAAGGGTCTGGTCAACGCCGTGGCCGCCGTCTACGCCGAGATCCTGACCCGCTTCGCCGCGCTCGGCGCCACTTGGGTCCAGTTCGACGAGCCGTATCTGGTGCTGGACAAGGAGGACGGCGACGTCGAGCTGTTCAAGACGCTGTACGCCAAGATCCTGCCCGCCCGCACCGGCGGCGTCAAGGTGCTGCTTAACACGTATTTCGGCCATATCGCCGACGTGTACGAGACCGTGAGCCTGCTGGGCTTCGACGGCATCGGACTGGATCTGATCGAGGGCCGGGACGAGAATCTGGAGGCCGTCGGCCGTTACGGCGTGGGGGAGTCGACTACGCTGTTCGCCGGGGTCATCAACGGCCGCAACATCTGGCGCAACGACTACGCGGCGAGCCTGGGGCTGGTCGACGCGCTGCGGCAGGTCACGCCGAATGTGGCCGTGGCCACCGCCTGCTCGCTGCTGCATGTGCCGTTCAGCACCGCCGGTGAGGACGGTCTGGGCGATGAGGTGCTCCGGCATTTCGCGTTCGCGGTGGAGAAGCTCGGCGAGCTGCGTGCGGTCGCCGACCTGTCCGACGCCGACGAGGAGGCGAAGAAGGCCTCCGACCTCCTGCGTGAGAACCAGGCGCTGTTCGATGGCACGCGCGTCGAGCCCGATCAGGCCGTGGCCGACCGTCTGGCCGCGCTGACTGACGAGGACGCGACCCGCCTGCCCGCCCGCGCCGAGCGCCAGCGGCTGCAGCGTGAGGCCCTGCACCTGCCGCTGCTGCCGACGACCACCATCGGCTCGTTCCCGCAGACCGCCGAGGTGCGCGCCGCCCGCGCCCGCCTGCGCAAGGGTGAGTTGAGCCGCGAGGATTACGATGCGTTCATCCGCTCGCAGATCGATCAGGTCATCGCCTGGCAGGAGCAGATCGGGCTCGACGTGCTCGTGCACGGCGAGTTCGAACGCAACGACATGGTGGAATACTTCGGCCAGCGGCTCAACGGCTTCCTGTTCACCCGGAACGCCTGGGTGCAGTCCTACGGCACCCGCTGCGTCAAGCCGCCGATCGTCTGGGGCGACGTCTCGCGCCGCGAGCCGATCACCGTGGCCTGGAGCTCGTACGCGCAGAGCCGCACGAACCAGGTGGTCAAGGGCATGCTCACCGGACCGGTGACGATCCTCAACTGGTCGTGGCCGCGCGAGGACGTCTCCAACGAGCTGCAGACCAGGCAGCTGGCGTTGGCGATCCGGGACGAGGTGCTCGACCTGGAGCGGGCCGGCATCCGCGTCATCCAGATCGATGAGGCCGCGTTGCGTGAGAAGCTGCCGCTGCGCAAGTCCGACTGGCACAAGAAGTATCTGGATTGGGCGATCCCCGCGTTCCGCCTCGTGCATGCGGCCGTGCAGCCGACCACGCAGATCCACACCCACATGTGCTATTCGGAGTTCAACGACATCATCCGCGACATCGACGCGATGGACGCCGACGTGATCTCCTTCGAGGCCTCGCGCGGCGACCTGGTGGTGCTGGACGCCATCCATGACGCGCATTTCGAAACCGAAACTGGCCCGGGCGTCTACGACATCCATTCCCCGCGCATCCCCTCGATCGATGAGATCGAGGAGCGCATCGACGAGATCCTGGCCAAGGTGGACGCCGGCAAGCTGTGGATCAATCCCGACTGCGGCCTCAAGACCCGCGGCAACGAGGAGACCTGGCCGAGCCTGAAGAACATGGTGGCGGCCACCCGCATCGTCCGCGCCAGGCTGGCCGCCCGCTGACCGGCGCATCGTACCGCACCATCTCATTTCGGGCCGGTGATCCCCTGGGGATGCCGGCCCCGACATAGGAGAGTCGTTCACCATGAGCAAGCCGCTGTTCTCCCTGGAGGTGTTCCCTCCCAAACGCACCGCGCCGATCGGCACGATCTACGACACGCTCGACGGCCTGCACGGCGTCGACCCCGCATTCATCTCGGTGACCTACGGCACCGGCAAGCAGTCGGACCGTACGATCACCGCGCGCATCGCCAACACGATCCGCACCGAATACGGCATCCCCGCCGTCGCCCACCTGACCGCCCAGTATCTGGACCGCGATCAGACCGACGAGGCGCTGGACATGTTCGCGCAGGCCAAGGTCGCCGCCGTGCTCGCGTTGCGCGGCGACCGCAACCCCGAACGCGAGCCGGCCGGCGTGTTCATGCACGCCAGCGACCTGACCCGCTACATCCGCCAGACCCATCCGGAGATGACCGTGTACGGCGCCTGCTACCCGGAATGCCACCCGCAGTCCCGGAATCTGGACGAGGACATCAGCTGGCTCAAGGTCAAGGTGGACGCGGGCGCCAGCCATCTGATCTCCCAGCTGTTCTACGACAACGCCGACTACCTGAGGTTCCTGGACAAGGCGCGCGCCGCCGGCATCGACGTGCCGATCGAGGCCGGCATCATGCCGGTGACCAACGCCGCGTCGGTCCGGCGCATGACCGGCATGTGCTCCTCCAAGGTGCCCGAACGGCTGGCCACCATCCTGGACCGCTGGGGCGATGACCCGAACACGCTCAAGGAGGCGGGCATCATCTACGCCTCCGAGCAGATCGCCGACCTGGTGGCCCGCGGCGTGGACGGCATCCACCTGTACACCATGAACCATCCGGGCGTGACCCGCCGCATCTGGCAGAACGTCCAGGGACTGTTCTGAGCGGTTCGCCGCGCGGTCACGGCCACGCAGGACGACGCCGCGGCATGTACATTGGAGATATGGAAGCACGGCAGGATCTCACCATCAGCGTCAGGGAACTCATCCATGCGGGGCTGCAGGACCTCGACCAGGCCAGGGGGGCGTTCCGCCAGCTGGCGGACAGGGGCATGACCGCGGACCAGCTGACGCTGACGCTGCGCATGCTGGAACGCACCTGCGACCCGGACACGGCGCTGACCAATCTGGTTCAGATCGTGGACACGCAGGCCGACCGTGACGGGTGGCTGAGCGACACGCTGCCCGACGAATCGTCGTTCGCGCGCCTGATGTCGGTGCTCGGGGCCTCGGATGCTATGGGCAAGATGATGCGCGCCCGTCCGGATCTGGTGGAGGCCGTGGCGGTCGACCGCTGCGGCAGCCGCGACTTCGACCGCGCCCGGCGCCGCGAGCATATCCTGAACGCCGTGGGCGCCGATCCCGCGGATGCAACGGCCCCCGTCGCCACGCTGGATCTGGCGCAGGCCACCACGGGGCTGCGCGCCGCGTATTACAAGCAACTGGCCACCATCATGGCCGAGGACATGACCGCGGCCGACCCGATCAGCGAACAGCCGCGCATCAGCCGCATGCTTGCGGACCTGGCCGACGCGGCGCTCGAAGGGGCGCTGGCCATAGCCCGACATGAGGTGGCCGGCAGCGAGCACTGCCGCTTCGCCATCATCGGCATGGGCAAACTCGGCGCGCAGGAGCTCAACTACGTCTCCGACGTGGACCTGATCTACGTGGTCGAGCCGGTCGACGGCACCGACGGCATGACGCTCACCCGCATCGGCACCAAGATGGCCACCACGTTGCAGCGCGTCTGCCAGGCCGTGGTCATGGGCGTCACCGAACCGGCGCTCTGGCAGATCGACGGCGGCCTGCGCCCCGAAGGCAAGGACGGCCCACTGGTGCGCCGTCTGGATTCCCATCAGACCTACTACGAGCAGTGGGCGGAGAACTGGGAGTTCCAGGCTCTGCTCAAGGCCCGCCCGGCGGCGGGCGACCCGGAGCTCGGACAGGCGTATATGGACATGACCCGCCCGTTCGTGTGGAAGGCGTCCCAGCGGGACAATTTCGTCAACGACTGCCAGCAGATGCGCCGGCGCGTGGAGGATCTGATCCCCGCGCCGCTCAAGGACCGTGAGATCAAGCTTGGGCGCGGAGGGCTGCGCGATGTGGAGTTCACCGTGCAGATGCTCCAGCTGGTGCACGGGCGCACCGACGAGTCGCTGCGCACCCGGTCCACGCTCGAATCGCTGCAGGCGCTCTCCGACGGCGGCTACGTCTCCCGCAGGCAGGCCGTGCGCCTGTCCTGGGACTACCGTTTCGAGCGCGTGATGGAGCACCGCCAGCAGATGTGGGCCCTGAAACGCACCCACCTGTTCCCGGATCTGGGGGCCGCCAGCGTCGGCGGGCTGGAGCGCAAGCGCGAGGCCAATGTGGACGAGTTCAGCCGCAACGGCGAGCTGCGCAGGCTCGCCCGCGCCTTCCGCATGCACCCCGAGGAGCTCGTCGCCGCATTCGACGAGACGCGCCGCGAGGTGCGCCGGCTCCATCTGGACATCTACTACCGGCCGATGCTGCCGATCAGCGCACGATTGGACGATGAGGAGGTCCGCCTGTCCGACAGCGCGATGCGCGACCGCTTCGCCTCGATCGGCTTCGAGGATCCGGACGCGGCGCAACGCCATGTGGAGGCCCTGACCTACGGCGTCTCCCGGGCCGCCAAGATTAACCGCATCATCCTGCCGGCCGCCCTGCAATGGCTGGGGGAGGGCCAGAATCCGGACATGGGCCTGCTCAACTGGCGCAAGCTGGAGGAGCATTTCGGCGAGGAGAGCGAATACCTGGGCTTCCTGCGCGATTCGCCGTCCGCGGCGCAGCGGCTGTGCCATGTGCTGTCCAACTCCCGGTTCCTGGGCGACGCGTTGAACAAGTCCGTGGAATCGGTCACCTGGCTCGGCGACAGCCACCGGCTCGCGCCGCGCACGCGCGAGAGCCTGGACACGCAATGCCGGGCCACGCTGGAACGCAACCGCAACGATATGCGCGATTTCGCCAATTCGGTGCGCGCGTTGCGCCGCCATGAGATCGAGCGCATCGGCCTGGCGTGGATGAACGGCGTCATCGACGACGACGCCAGCCTGGGCGGCATGACCGACGTGTATGACGCGATCATCGACGCGGCGGTGGATTGGGCGATCGGCAACCAGCTCAAGGCGTTCGACCTGAGCGAGCCGCCGGCCGCGATCGCGGTGATCGCGATGGGCCGGTACGGCGGCCGGGAGGTGAACTTCAGCTCGGATGCCGACGCGATGATCATCTACCGGCCCAGCGGCGAGGCCGACGAGGCGACCGCCAACCGTTTCGCCCGCAAGGTGGCCGACGACCTGCGCGCGATCCTGCAGGGACCGGTGTCGTTGGAGCAGAAGATCGAGCTGGATCTGGACCTGCGCCCGGAGGGCAAGAACGGGCCGCTGGTCCGCTCCTACGCCTCCTGCAAGGAATACTACGGGTCGTGGGCCAGCACCTGGGAGCATCAGGCGCTGCTGCGCGCCCGCCACGCCGCGGGCGACCGCACGCTGAGCGAGGACTTCCTCAAGAACCTGGCCGATCCGCTGCGCTACCCGGACCGTCCGGTCTCGCAGGCGCAGATCGCCGAGATCCGCAAGCTCAAGGCCCGCATGGAATCCGAACGCCTGCCGCGCGGCGTGCGGCGTGAACGGCATCTGAAGCTCGGCAAGGGCGGGCTGTCCGACGTGGAATGGACCGTGCAGCTGCTGCAGCTCGAACATGCGGGGGAGCATGAGGGGCTGCGCGTGAACTCCACGCTCGGCGCCCTGGCCGAACTCGAACGGCTGGGGCTGATCGACGGCGGCGACGCCGCGCAGCTGCGCGACACGTGGCGGCTGTGCACGGCGGCGCGCAACGGCAACTACCTGTGGAACGGCCGCGCCAACCAGGCGGACATCCTGCCCGACGACATGTATTCGCTGGGCGGCATCGCCGTCTACCTCGGGTATGACGCGCACCGCGGACAGGTGTTCGAGAACGATCTGCTCGGCGCGATGCGCCGCTGCCGGGACATCATGGAACGCCTGTTCTACGGTCTGGACGATGCGGCCGACGAGGTGAACACGCGGTGAACGGGAGCGTCCCGAATCCGGTCTATAGTCGGATAGGTCACAACACGTGGCCACCTGGACGAAACGAAAGGTGAGCCGTTGTCTACTGAAGTCCCACCGTCGGAAACCCCATTCGTTGGCAAGAGCGTCGTGACGCTTGACGATCTGTCCCGTCACCAGATTCTCGAACTCCTGCACAAGGCCGCATACATCGACGCGCATCGCCGTGAGGTCTCGCACACCTGCGAGGGCCGTGTGCTGGCCACCCTGTTCTACGAGCCGAGCACCCGCACCCGCCTGAGCTTCGAGACGGCCATGCTGCGCCTGGGCGGCAAGGTCATCGGCTTCGCCGGCGCGCAGCTGGCCTCGGTGACCAAGGGCGAGTCGATCGCCGACACCATCAAAACCGTGTCCAACTACGTCGACGCCATCGCCATCCGTCACCCGAAGGAGGGCGCGGCGCTCGTCGCCTCCCGCGCCGCCTCGGTCCCCGTCATCAACGCGGGCGACGGCGGCCACATGCACCCCACGCAGACCCTGGCCGACCTGGCCACCCTGCAGTCGCGCTTCGGTCGCATCACCGACCTGACCGTCGGCCTGTGCGGCGACCTGACCTTCGGACGCACCGTGCACTCGCTGATCGAGACGCTGTGCCGGTTCGGCAACGTGCGCTTCGTGCTGATCAGCCCGGACGAGCTCAAGACCCCGCAGTACGTCATCGACCGCATCAACGCCACGCCGTCCTGCTCGTACGTGGAGGTGCGCGACCTGGTCTCGGTGATCGGCGACCTGGACGTGCTGTACATGACGCGCGTGCAGAAGGAGCGCTTCTTCAACGAGGACGACTACCTGCGCCTGCGCGACACATACATCCTGGACGAGGCCAAGCTGAGCCTGGCGCAGCCGCATATGGCGGTGCTGCACCCGCTGCCGCGCGTCAACGAGATCGCCGTCGAGGTGGATGACGACCCACGCGCCGCCTACTTCGAACAGGTCAAGAACGGCATGCTGATGCGTATGGCGCTCGAAAGCTCCGTCATCGGCGACGAACTGCCCGGATACGTTCCACTCGAACCCAAGGAGGTGCAGGCCTGATGGAGGTCACCAGCATCCAGGACGGCATCATCATCGACCACGTGCCCGCCGGCACGGCGCTGAAGGTGCTCCAGTATCTGAAGATCGACCCGTCCAAGACGCGGCTCGCGCTCATCATGAACACCGACAGCCCGCGCTACGGCACCAAGGACATCATCAAGATCGAGAACGTAGAGGGCATCGACCTGGACGTGCTCGGGCTCGTCGCGCGGCAAGCCACCGTCGACATCGTCCGCGGCGGCCGCATCGTGGAGAAGGTCCAGCCGCACCTGCCCGAGCGCGTCGTCAACGTCATCACCTGCGTGAACCCGCGCTGCGTGACCACCACCGAGCGCGGCATCGACCAGATGTTCCACCTCGCGCATTCGCAGCGGCAGGAATACCGTTGCGACTACTGCGACGAGGAAGCCAAGCTCTGAACCCGACCGAAAGCGAGACAGCATGATCACCCTGCATGACGTCAAGGTGTGGGATACCGGCGAGGTCATCGACCTGGTCATCCCCGGCACCGCCGCCGACCTGCTCACCGACGCCGACAGACCGTTCCCGCCCGCCGCCGCGCAGGTCGCGGACGGCGACGTGCACATCGACGCGACCGGTCTGACCGTCGCCCCGGGTCTGGCCGATCCGCACGTCCATTTCCGCGACCCCGGCCAGACCGCCAAGGAGACGATGGTCTCCGGCTGCGCGGCCGCGGCCTCCGGCGGGTACACGAACGTGCTCATCATGCCCAACACCATGCCCGCGATGGACGGCGAGAAGGTCGCGGCGGGGCAGCCCGGCGCCGACGAGGTGCTGGCCGCCGGGCACGAGAACGTGATCGACTTCCTGCAACATTACGAGGCCGACCACGGCGTCAGGCTGCCGGTGGCCTACGACCTGTGCGTGTGCGCGTCCAAGGGCCGCGCCGGCAAGGAGCCGACCGAGCTGGCCGACATCGCCTGGTACATGCCCGGCAGGCATACGGGCGAGAAGGACGCCGCGCAGCTCGCGCATCCGGTCACCGCGGTCAGCGACGACGGTTCCGCCGTGCCCGACGCGATCCTGGACGAGGTGCTCACCCACATCAAGGACGCGGGGCTGTACCTGATCGAGCACTGCGAGCACCACGACACCGGCTTCATCAACGAGGGGCCGGTCTCCCGCCGGCTCGGGCTGCCCGGCATCCCGGAGGACACCGAACTGCGGATCGTGGCGCGCGACATCGAGGCCGCCCGTCGCACCGGCGCGCACGTGCACTTCCAGCACGTCAGCACCGCCGGTTCGTTCGAGGCGATCCGCAAGGCCAAGGCCGAAGGACTGCCGATCACCTGCGAGACCGCGCCGCATTACATCGCGCTGACCGACGAGGCGATCCTAGAGTACGGCCCGCTGGCCAAGATGAACCCGCCGCTGCGCTCGGCCGCCGACCGCCAGGCCGTGCACGCGGCCATCGCCGACGGCACGGTGGACCTGATCGCCACCGACCACGCCCCCCACACGATGGAGGAGAAGAACGCCGGATTGGAGGCCGCGCCCAACGGCATCATCGGCTTGGAATGCGCCTACGGCGTCTGCCACAAGGTGCTGGTGGACGGCGGCATCATCTCCGAGCGGCGGCTCATCGAGCTGATGGCCACCGCGCCGATGCACCTGATGGGCCATACGCCCACCGACGTGGCCGGCCTGCTCAACACCTCTAGCGACTGCGCCACCAAGCGCACGCTGGACCTAGGCGCCGTGGAGCACCCTGAATCGGTGAACCTGGTGATCCTGGACACCGACCGCCCCTGGACCGTGGAACCGGAACGGTTCCATTCCAAGGCGCGCAACACCCCGTTCGGCGGGTGGCAGGTGACCGGCATGCCGCTGGCCACCGTCATCGCCTCGAAGCTCGTCTTCAGCAGACTCTAACCGGAAGGAACCGCCATGGATCGACTTATCGAGGCCATCGCAGCCACGCAGAACCCCAGCGTCGTCGGCCTGGATCCGACCGAGGCGCTGGTGCCGGCGCAGGTCGTCGCCAGCTTCGCCGACGAGATCGCCGACGAGGTGGAGGACGCCGCCGACCGCCCGGCCGCGCAGCTCGCCGTCGCCTACTTCGAGTACAACCGGGCGATCATCGACGCGATCGCCGACATCGTGCCCGCCGTCAAGCCGCAGATCGCCATGTACGAGGCGCTCGGCCCCGCCGGCGTGGACGCGTACACGATGACCTGCGAATACGCGCAGTCGCATGGCCTGTACGTGATCGGCGACATCAAGCGCGGCGACATCGGCTCCACCGCGGCCGCCTACGCCGGGCACTTGGGCGGCGTGGCGTTCGGCGCGGGGGAGAGCGGGCCGTACGACCCGTGGCATGAGGATGCGGTGACCGTGAACCCGTACCTCGGCACCGACGGCATCACCCCGTTCGTCGAGGCCGCCACCGCCGCCGACAAGGACATCTTCGCGCTCGTGCGCACCTCCAACCCCTCCAGCAGCGAGATCCAGGAGCTCGAACTGGCCAGCAGCGGCCGCGTCTACGAGCATGTGGCCGATCTGGTGGAGCGTTGGGGCCAGGGCACCGTCGGGCAGCACCGCTATTCGCGGGTCGGCGCGGTCGTCGGCGCCACGCACCCCGAGGAGGGCCGCGCCCTGCGCGCACGCATGCCGCACACGTTCTTCCTCGTGCCCGGGTACGGCGCGCAGGGCGGCACCGCCCGCGACGTGGCCGGCATGTTCGACGACGCCGGCTCCGGCGCGATCGTCAACTCCTCGCGCGGCATCATCGGCGCCTGGAGGAAGACCGGCGCATACAGCGAGACGATGAGCGCCGAATCCGCGCTCGACCTGGTGGCCGATGCCGCACGCGACGCCGCCATCGCCATGCGCGACAACCTGCGCGCCGTCATGCCATAACCGATACCCGACACCCAACCATCAGGAAATCCCCAACACAAAGGAAACCACAGCAACACAGACAAGGAGTCCCCGTGTCCAGCGCAACGTTCCTACCGACCGTCGCCGAGGCGGCCGCCGCGGGCTACTTCCCCGGCCGCCACACGGTCGAGGTCACCGAAGTGACGGAACTGACACCCGGCGTCGTACGGTTCACGTTCCGCGACCCGTACATCGCCGCGCACGCCAAGCCGGCGCAGTTCGTCAATCTGTTCTCGCACGACCCGATGAAGCTGCTGCCGCGCCCGTTCGGCGTCAGCGAGGTCAGCGGCGACCTGGTCTCGCTGATCTTCGCCGTCGTGGGCGCCGGCACCGCCGAATTCGCCGCGATGCGCGCCGGGGACACGATCGACGTGCTCGGACCGCTCGGCGGCTCCTTCAAGGTCAAGGAGCCGGCCCACTACGTGCTCGTCGGCGGCGGTCTCGGCGTGCCGCCGCTCATCTACGCGGCGCAGCGGCTCGCGGAGCGCGACGACTGCGCGGTCACCGCCGTGTTCGGCTATCGCGACGCGCATTTCGCCGACGAGTTCGTCTCCCGGTACGTAGACACGCGCAGCATCGACGAGACCGAGGGCAACGTGGTCACGCTGCTCGACCGCATGGAGGCCGAGCTGACCGCGCCGCGCGAGGACGGGCTGAAGACCGTGTTCCTGACCTGCGGGCCGACGCCGATGATGAAGGCCGTGGCGCTGTGGGCGTCCAAGCGCGGCATCGACACCCAGGCGAGCATGGAGCAGCGCATGGGCTGCGGGTACGGCACCTGCGTGGTCTGCGTGGTCGACACGGTGGACGGCCGCAGGAAGGTGTGTTCGGACGGCCCGGTGTTCACCGCGCAGCAGCTGGGATGGGAGGCGTGACGATGGACGAGACGACGACCACGACAACCACGGAGCAGCAGATGAACGATTCGCACATCAACGTCTACGAGCCGCACGAGTGGAAGCACAAGACCGTGGTGGCCGGCGTGGAATGGAAGAACCCGGTCGGTACCGCCTCCGGCACGTTCCAGCTCGCCGCCTGCCGCTGGTTCTACGATGTGGCCCAGATGGGCGCGATCTGCACCAAGGGCGTCTCGCCGGTGCCGTGGGAGGGCAACCCCGGGCCGCGCACCGCGGAATGCCCGGGCGGCATGGTCAACGCGGTCGGCCTGCAGAACCCCGGCGTGGATCACTATCTGGTCGATGAACTGCCCAAGCTCAAGGAGATGGGCGCCACGGTCATCACCAACGTGGCCGGCCACAGCGACGACGACTACGCCGAGGTGGTGGCCAAGCTCGCCGATTCGGCCGCCGACATGCTGGAGATCAACGTCAGCTGCCCGAACGTCAGCCACGGCGGCATGAGCGTGGGCACCGACCCGGTGGGGCTCGCCCGGCTCATCGAACGGCTGCGCAAGATCACCTCCAAGCCGATGATCGTCAAGCTCACGCCGAACGTCACCGACATCGCAGCCATCGCCCGCGCGGCCGCGGAATCCGGCGCCGACGCGCTGAGCCTGATCAACACGCTGGTCGGCATGCGCATCGACATCCGCACCGGCGAGCCGATCATCGCCAACCGCACCGGCGGCGTCTCCGGACCGTGCGTGTTCCCGGTCGCCCTCGGCTGCGTGTGGCGCGTGCGCCAGGCCCTGCCGGACATCCCGATCATCGGCATCGGCGGCATCGACTCGGGCGAGAAGGCGCTCGAATTCCTGTACGCCGGCGCGAACGCCGTGGAGGTGGGCGCCGCCGCGCTCTATGATCCGACCGCGCCGATGCGCGTGGCCCGCGAGCTCGACGACCTGCTCGACTCGCGCCCCGAACTCGCCGCCAAGCTCGCCGCCGGCCAGACCTGGCGATAGCACGTCAACCTCGAAAGGAGCATATTATGACCGAATCGCTCGATCTGCGGTTCACCCGCTTCCTGCTGGAATCGCAGGCGCTCAAGTTCGGCGACTTCACGCTGAAGTCCGGCCGCAAGTCCCCGTACTTCATCAACGCCGGCGCGTTCAACGACGGCGGCAAGATCGCCCGGCTCGGTGAGTTCTACGCCGAGAAGATCGCCGCCGAGATCGAAGCGGGCTCGCTGCCCGGCGACATCGACACCGTGTTCGGCCCGGCGTACAAGGGCATCCCGCTGGCCGTGTCCACCGCCATCGCGCTGACCGGCGACCACGGCATGCAGGTCGGGTACACGTTCGACCGCAAGGAGAAGAAGGACCACGGCGACGGCGGCATGATGGTCGGCACACAGCTGGCCGATGGCATGAAGGTGCTGCTCGTCGACGACGTGATGACCGCCGGCACCGCCGTGCGCGAGGTCGTGCCCAAGCTCAAGGCCGAGGCGGACGTGGAGATCGTCGGCCTGGTGCTCTCGGTGGACCGCATGGAGAAGACCAAGGACTCCGACCTGTCCGCGGTCAAGGCCGTCGAGGCGGAGTTCGGCTTCCCGGTCATGGCGATCGCCAACGTGCGCGAGATCTTCAAGGCCGGCCGGTCCATCATGACCGCCGACGGCACGCCGTACGTGACCGACGAGATCGCGGCCGCCGCCGACGCCTACCTGGCGCAATACGGCGCCTGACGCCGTTCCTTAGTTCTCAAGTGCCGAGGCCAACGGAGGCCTCGGCACTTTTCTGGTAAACATTGCTAGATAACATGGATGCTATGGTCAACGTCACAGTTCAACGATGGGGGAACAGCGAAGGCATACACATTCCCAGGGAGCTATGCGAGCAGGCTGGCATCCATACCGGCTCCACCCTCAAGGCCGAGTTCGTGGACGGTGCCATCGTGTTGCGCTCGGTTTCCGCAGGAACAACACAAAGCGGAACCTACCGTGTGCCCCGATTGGAGGATCTGTTTGCGGAATACACCGGGGAATATCAAGGAGACGAGTGGCAGACGACCCCGTTCGTCGGAGGCGAGGCATGAATTCTCCGCTTGAAGCATAATCGCTCCGGACGCTACGCATCCTCACAACTGTGCGACTCGCATGTTCGATTGCGCAGGGCTGCCGGTTCACAGTATGGTGAAGGACACTTATGCGGCGGACCAGGGCTATGAGCTCGACTTCACCCAGCGACACCATCATGAGATCTATCTCGGCGATCCTCGCCGCGGCAAGCCGGAGAATCTCAAGACTGTGATCCGCCATCCCGTGAGGCCGACGCGTTAGCCGTCCGTCGCTCCGACAGCAATGCAGCAACCCGCATGAAAGCCGAACGGCTGAAGTCGTCGCGCCGGACGGCGTCTTCGCATATACTGAGCGTTCTGGCGGAAGGATAAGACGATGATCGATCTGAAGACATGGAAGCCGGCGGCGATGGCGGCAGTGAAAGAAGCATTCGGCGAGCGCCTGCTTTGCCTGGGATTGCAGGGGAGTTATCTGCGCGGCGAGGCCACGGCGGATAGCGATATCGATCTGTTGGTGGTGCTCGACCAGGTGACGATCGATGATCTGGACGCATTCCATGCGGCGATGCGTTCACTGCCCGATGGCGAGCGCGCGGTCGGCTTCACCTGCGGGCGGGCGGAGCTGGCGGCCTGGCCGGCGTATGAACTGTATCAGTTCGAGCATGGGACCGAGGTCTGGCTGGGCGATCTTCACACCCTGCTACCGGAGTATGACGAGGATGACATTCGTTTGGGTGCCCGGGTCAGCGTCGCCAACCTGTATCACATGGTCAACCACACCTATCTGACTACGCGCGACCTCGACGAAACGGCACTGACGGATGCTCTCAAGGCTTTGCTGAAGGCGTTCTTCTTCTCCCTACAGATCGTCCACGCCGTCCGCACCGGAGTCTTCGCGCCCACCAAGCGGCAGCTGCTCACGGAACTCATCGATGAGGACGAGCGGACGCTGCTTCGCCACGCCATGCCGAGCAACACGGCCATGTCCACCGGCAAGGTCAAGGACGGCGGCGACACTACGAGCGACACACTCTACAGGCTCCTGCAAGCATGGTGCTCCCGCACGCTTATTGATATCCGCGCATGAAAGCCGCGACCATGCACCACACATCTTGATGTCAATGCCCAACAGGATATCTCATAGGTCGCCCTGCAGCAGTTGGTCGCATGGTTCGGACGCAACGCTACAACGATCCGACGCCATGTCAAGAATACCAAAACGCGAAATTATCTGGATTCCCAACTCGTGCATTTTCTGCACCAGTTCAACGGGAAGAATTGCAAGAGATTCCAGTTGGTGCATAATCTGCACCAACTGCCGCCGAAGGCTAAACCGTATCAAGTCGAGCTATAGCCCCCAGCTATCGGCTACCACGTCAAATCCCGAAAAGGCGTCTATTCCCGGCGTTGGATGAACGCTGTGCTCAGACAGCGTCTCGCTGTATTCCATCCATGGCGTTGCTTTCATATGCGTGCCCATAATGGAACGCGTACGACATCCCAATCAAAGGAGGCACCTATGCACGCACAATCCTGCACGCAGGATTCGCAATGTTTGGAGTACACTGGAACGGTCTACGGATACGCACGAGTATCGTCACGCGATCAGAACCTTGCTCGACAGTACGATGCACTCAGAAAATTCCCTGTCGAGCACGACAATATATTCGCGGATAAGGCAAGCGGAAAAGATTTCAACCGGCCCAACTACCGCAGACTGTTGAAACGGCTCAAACCAGGTGACGTCATCGTCATCAAAAGCATCGACCGTCTTGGACGCAACTACAACGAAATCATCGATGAGTGGCGTGACATCACCCGACAGAGACAAGCGGCTATCGTCGTGTTGGATATGCCGTTGCTGGACACCCGAGGCACCGGTGGCGGCATCACTGGCGTATTCATCGCCGATCTTATGCTGCAGCTGCTGTCATATATCGCACAGATTGAAAGGGAGAACATCCACCAGCGGCAAGTCGAAGGCATCGCGGCCGCACAGGCACGAGGTGTTCGGTTCGGCAGACCTCAGATTGAACGCCCAGCATCGTATCCGAGTATCAGGGACGCGTATCTGGCGGGTCGGATCAGCAGAAAGGAAGCGGCGCATATGCTCAACGTCAGCCCTGGAACCTTCGCCAACTGGATCAGACAGGATTCCACATCCGCCGAGTAACAACTGCGCAACATATCAAGACAACAGTATCGAAGATTGCGACACGGCGATCAAAAAGGTAGACATTATTGGGGGGCGTCTACGATTTCAACATTCCGCCTACTTTAGGCCACGATTGAAGTTTTCCCTTACGAAGCACCATTCTACATCCCTTTTCAAAAAAGCCTACGTTTTTGAATGTCCACACATCGAGGGAAGGGTGGGAGAAGAATCGTGTACTGCCGACAATGCGGGCGTCGTATAACGGTCAATGACAGATTCTGCACAAACTGCGGTGCTGAACACTCCTCCGGTGTATCGCTAAATCCACAACCGTCCCCGCAACTTGACTCCGTTACTCGGCAGCAACCGGAAAAGATACTGTATATGTCGCGCGGCTGTTCGGAACGCATGGTGCTATACGAGACCGTTAGCTTCTCGATATTTCTCGGCTTGTGCGGTCTTTACCTACTATTTTCATTTCCTGCCCCGCGCGAGGTGTTACTGGTCATGTTTGTCAATCTTGTCGATTCCGATTACATGTCCTATCATTCATACAGCGATCCCGTCGACCCCAGCGACGAGATATTATTTCGGGTCTTTGCCGTAGTGTTGGCCGGACTGTCCACAGTGCTGTGGATAAGACGCCGTCAGTTGCTGCAAAACAGTGAAATCAAAGTATTCTCTCAACACTGTGAGATCGTGGCTCTTCCCTCCGCATTTGTGTTCATGCCATTGAGATCAATATCACTCACCGGGCATCAAATACAGACCATACGATCCACCAGGAGCGGACGATTCACCATCAGGACATCAGATGGACGCACCATACGTTTTTTCACCACTGATGAGCATTCGTGCATCGAAGCGCTCAACACAATGATGGCGACCTGCTACAACGCAAGAACAGCCAGACTGGAATAGCCGCCAGCACAATCAACATCCGTTCTTCACATGTCATGAAAGGAAAGGAAATCAATGGGATTCCTCGATGAAACAACGGGCAGGATGACGGACATCGTCTCCCGAGTGATGGACTACACCGATCAGAAGTCCCAAATCATGCAATGCCAGTCCGAACTCAGGGATCTCGACCGTAAGAAGACCCAGCTCCTGGCCGCGCTCGGCAAAGCCGTATTGGCGCAAGAAAACGGCAATCCAGCGTTCACCCAAACGTATGCCGCACAAACCACACCGATTGCCCAGATTGAACAGCAGCAAGCGTCCATTCGTCAACGCCTCGAAACATTACGGCGTATGGACGAGGCAGCTGGGCAGGCGACATTGCCATGCGGCGGCTGCGGCAATCCGGTAAGCCTCGCCTCCTCCTTCTGCCCAAACTGCGGCACGAGTGTGGCCGACACCAAACGCAGCTACCGGCAATGCCCATCATGCGGCGCGTACTGGAGTTCGGACGCGCTGTTCTGCGAGCGATGCGGTACCAGCATGCAAATGCCAACCAGCGTTCCAGCTCAGAATCCGGTTACGCAACAGCCTTCCGCTGATTCCGATTCGGCAACACCTGCGCCAACGTTTGATTCATCAATCGCGACGCATGACATCACATCACAGACGGCGGTTCCGTCCGACTCATCGGCCATGACCCGGATGGAACCGCATCAGACAACCTGCCCATCATGCGGTACTCCGGCAAAGCCCGGATCCATATTCTGCGGCGAGTGCGGGCATCGTCTGTCATGACTCATTGACTGCATCACCCCAATCATTTCGACAGCCCAGAGAAAGGAAACCCATGTTCTGCAGAAACTGCGGCACCCAATTACCCGCCGGCACCACGGCATGCCCCTCATGCAATACCGTGTTGTCGACCCCCACACCGGGACCTACGCCGATGCCCGCACCGACGCCGGTTCTCCCACGCCCCACACCGGCAAATTCCCCCTACGCTTATCCACAGCCCACCCCTGTAACGCCGCCGGGCCAAGAACGCAAACCCAAGCCGTCTATCGACCCTAGGAGAGCGGAACAAGCCCGCATACTAGTCATCAAGGGGTTCGCTTCCATCTCGGCCATCATATTCGGCGTGCTGGCACTCACCACCCTTATGCGATTCATCGACACATTTGAGAACATCATCACGATGTTCTCCACCTATGATGCGCTCGCCACGGCGCTCGGCATAGTGGGCTATGTCGTCTGCGGCTTGCTGATTGCCGTATTCGCGGCATTTGCCTGCGTCCCACTGATTCATGCGGTGTTAGATCCCGCCGCGCTGAATCGCCAGGTCATCGACCGAGCGATTCTGTTCGGGTTGATGCTCACACTGATTAGCGCTGTGCTGTGGCTGTGCAAGTTGGTGTTCCATGAACCGTCCGATAACACCGTGTCCGGAATCCTGTACCAGATCTTCGCGGTGTTTGGTACCAAGGGGTCCCAATGCATCGTTCCCGCGATTATCGCTGTCGTGATTCTGTACGTGTTACGTGTGAAGTTGCTAGCGCAGCGCAGCAATGGATGACCAACTCTGACCAGCATTGACGTTGTCCGGCGCGGGGTTCCGACATACCCGCGGCCTGTATGGAAAGCGAGGTGACTGTTATGGCCCGATTCTGCACAGCATGCGGTCATCGACTGCCCGCGCCGGATGCGCCGTGCCCGACCTGCACTGGAAACGGCGGAGACTCGCTGCGAGCCGATACGTCCGGCGATGGCCGCGGCAAACGAATATCACGTAAGGGTTCGGAACGACGAAAGAAGCGTCGACATATCGTAGTGGGCCTCGTCGTCGGATTGGTCACAATCTTGGCCGTTGTCACCGGAACATTGGCGTTACTCGTGCATTTCCGCGTGTTCGACCTGCCGTTGGTCAATCCTCCGCAAACGTTGCAGGAACTCAGCGACGCGCGCATCAGCGTGCAGTGTCAGGACGGTGAAGGGGAGGAGACCACATTTGTCGTCACTCTGCCTGACTTCACCGCGCTGTATCAGAAGGCCGTGGCCGCCGACGATCCGGCGGCATATGTGCGATCGGCACTGGAACGTGGGGACTATCGGATCAAGCGAGTCACCACGACGGTGGCTCCGTCTTCCAACGACGCCGAACAACAAGCCATCGATGGTGTACTTGAGCAGGAGTTGGAAGACGCAATCGATTCAATAGCGGAGGCTTCGAATGGCTGAGGCATTGAAACGCGCATACCGGTATCTGTGCATGTTGCTCGTTTGTATACTCGCGCTGTCTCCGGCGACCGCACTGGCGAATCAGAATAACGATGTAACGGGGGAGACGGGGTACACGCAGGAACAAATCGACGCCATTGCCGACAACTACTTCTATCAAGCGGTGGGCCTTAAGAGCTCACTGGAGTCGGATACGATCTTCGGCTACTGGCAGTTGATACATGGCAATTCGGAATCATTGAGCGCTCTGATCGATGTATCGTCATGGATGCTTGACGTGTATCCCGATCGCGAGGATTATGTACGTTTCCTTTCGGCTCTGATGACGATCATGAGCGGTGACTACGCCGAACAAGTGGGTTCACAGGCGCAGTTCGATGATCTGAAAAGCGACTGGGAATATATGCACGACGCGGTGAGTATCATCACCGATCTCGGCGACGATACGTTCGCCGGTCTCAATGCGTTCATGAACGGCATCGATGATGCCGAAAACGTCACCGGATTTCTCAAATATTATGTCGCGTGCCTCGGCGACTACACGCAGACCAGGCAATTCCTCGACGCCATTGTGACGTACGCCGATGACGATATGCTCAAAGACACTGCGGAAAAGCTCAAGTCATCCGCAGATGCACTGCTTCAGGAACGGCTCGCTCAATTCGAAGACGCCACCGATACGCTGCCCGAATACGACGCCGATTACTTCAATCAGCACTATTCATATGCCATGCTGAACGCCATTGACGCGTATGACGTGAATTCAGTGACGAGGACCGTGGCCGGATACGCCTCAGACCTGATTTCTCAAATGTCTTCCACGTACGGTGCGGCCACCTTGTCGTTCAAAATAGCGATGCTGATTGGCGATTTCGCGTTCGGCACCACGAATACTTTCGACCGCTATCAGGAGATGCGGGTCATGGCGGATATCGCCGATGCCCTGGTGCAGGCGAATGATGCCATCGACGTACCCGCAACGGCCTCGAACGAATCGCTCATCCCGAATATCCGCGTCAAATGCCGGTATTATCAGGCTCTGATCGCCGTTCATGGCAGGGGTGAATATCTGCGGTACAGTCTGGTCACCAAGGATGCGGGGGAGATGTCCAAATCGCGTGGGAACACCGCCGACGATATGTCCGGGCCCACTGCCGAATCGCAATACAAAAAGACCAACCAGATTCTGCAAACGTACGATGCCATCGTCAAATCCATATTCGACATCGACGAATACGGAACTCAGGATGATGTTGCCGATTCCACGAATGATAATAGTGCCGCGGACAGCGAAACTGCCAACGACGACGCGGACATGGATATAACGTTCGACGACGACTGGCAGTCGGACGACCCACAGGTGGATTCCTCACAGTCCGGAGAGATCGACGTGGTGCTCGTGCTCGATGTCTCCGGCAGCATGGACGGAGAACCGCTGCAACAGACCAAACAAGCCGCCTCGCAATTCGTTGCCACGGAATTCGAAAAGGACACCCGAATCGGCATCGTCACCTACGATTCACAGGCCGAACTGGCCAGTCCGTTCAATCGTGACGATGCGTGCCTGAACGACGCGATCGACGAACTTTCGGCGGGTAGCAACACGAACATCGAGGCCGGACTCACGCAGGCACGTACACTGCTCGCTTCCAGTAGCGCGAACAAACGTATCATCGTACTGATGTCGGACGGACAACCGAACGAGGGGTTGACCGGCGCCGAACTGATCGGGTATGCCGATTCGATACGCGATCAGAACATCCGCATGTACACGCTCGGTTTCAATGAAGACGCCAATGGGCAGGCGCTGCTCGCGGGCATCGCGGACGAAGGTCGTCACTATGAGGTGCAGGATGCCGATGATCTGGCGGGCTTCTTCGTCGATATAGCCGACGAAATCGACGGCACACGATTCGTGTACGTCAAAGCGGCATGTCCGATTGACATCACCGTGAGCTACGACGGCGAGACGCTGACCTCCGCAGGTGGTGAACCGGTTACACGCACATCGTTCGGCACCCTGACGTTCGAGGCCGAGACCGATGGCGACAATGCAACGGCGTCGGGCGAGGACGACACCATTGCGGGTGAGGACGACGACCCCAATCAGGTCAAAGTGCTTCGACTGCGTGAAGGACCCGCCTACGATATCGAGATCAACGGCACCGGTTCCGGAAGCATGGACTACACCATCGGCTTCGTTGACGATGCTGGCGAATACAACGATTTCCGCACATTCAGCGACATCGATATCACCCCGGACACGATGATCGACACCACTGCCGAGGTCGCCGATACCACAACGCTGCGCGTGGACGACGACGGCGACGGCGTTGTCGATCGCATGTACCGGGCCGGTGCCAACGAGGAGGGCCAGCTGATTGATAACTCCTGGATTGCCGGCGTTGTGCTTCTGGTGTGCGTGCTGATTATTGCGGCCATCATCGCCATCATCATCAAGGTTTCGCTCAATAAGAAGAAAAGGAGAACAGCATGAACTGCCCCAATTGCGGGAACCCTGTCAACCCGACCGCCGCATTCTGCGGTACCTGCGGCACCCGGCTCATGGTTCCGACAACGGTTCCAGGACCGGTGCCGGCTCCGGAACCGTTGTCTGCACCGAATCCCAATCCAGTCAACGTTATGCCACAGCGAACCGCCGACCTCGCTATCGCCGGATTGAACACGAAATGGGTCGGAGCAGCCATTTTCGCTATCATCATCGTGGTGGCGAGCCTGGCTGTGGGCAGTGGCTCGGCAAGCGTCGGGCGAGCTTCCTCGCCCCAACAGCTCGCCGACATGCTGACTGAAAACTACAACAACTTATTCCGTAGCGATTTCGATGATGAATCGCTGGATGTCTTCGCTTCGGATGTAGTCGACTCAATGCCGAAGGACATCATCAACAAGGCGTTTGAGGAAACCGGGTATACGCGTGACGATGTAGTTGACGAGGTGAAGGAGGGGATGGAAGGGTCGCTCTCATCCATCGAATCCATAATCGACGACGTCAGTGTAACCGCGCAGGTTTCCGTCGGAGACAGGATTGATTCCGATGAGATTGACGATCTTGAAGACACGTTCAAGGATCACGACCTGCGTCTCGACATCGACGAAGGTTATGAACTTGATCTGACTGCCACCATTGTGGCGAAGGACGACATCGGTACCATGCAGAAGGGCGATAAGGAGGATAATACCGTCTCGGGCGTTTTGGAAGCCTTCAGCATCGATGGTCGATGGTACCTGTGGTATGACATGTTCTGATCATGAAGGTTCCATTATGAACATCAACGGGAAAACACGGTACTGCACCGCCTGCGGCGCACGAAATATCGGTGGAACTCGGTTCTGCACGGTCTGCGGAACCGAGTTTGAACCGGATCGGCAGCAGGTCGTCGCGAAGATTCCCGAGATCGAAAGCGAACCGGAGCCCAGATCCCGGCGGCATTGGCCGATTATCCTCGGCATTGTCGCGTTAATTCTTGTGGCGGCAGGCGTTGTAATCGCCGTTGCGCTACCGATGTTGACGCGGACAGGTGAGCCCGCGGATCGTGTGTCAGCGGCGGACCGTACCGTGTACTACACCGACACCGAACTCGACGTGACACGGCGAACCAAACTCATCGCCTATGGCTTGGACGGCGAGCCACTAACCTCATACCGCGTCACGCTCCAGCCATCGGCAACCAATCGGGAGGAAGATCAATCGACCGCGACAACAGACGCCTCCGGTGAGGACTGGAGCGAAGCGGTGCTGCCGGTGGACAACACCGACGGATTCTCGTTTTCGGAATTCGATGATGTGCCAGATGGCACGTACGGCATGGTCATCGAGCAGACCGGGAAGGAGCAGCGACGCTACCGTTGTCCCAACGTTCGCCTTGGCGATGGTCTCACCAACGATCGCGCCGACGACGCGTCCGAGGATACCGACGCATCGGAGACCATCGCGCTGAGACCCGATCCCGATAATCCGGACGGAGCGATCCTGCCCACAGTCACTTATACGAGCCGGGATGTCACTATGGATGCGAACTTCGTTTATCATCGCGGCGACACCAAGATGGAGGTGAACACGACCTGGAGCTATGTGCAGTTCGACGCCTCGGACTCATCCGAATCCGGTTCGGACAGATTGAACAATACTATCGAGGACGTGTTCAACCAAGAGTTGAATGACGCCAAAGCATGGGATTCGGACACCGCATCCGACCCCCAATGCGTACTGCATACCGAACAGGTTACGTTCCTGCACGGTTCGGTGGCCAGCGTTCGTACTGAACGCCGACTCATCGACTGGAACAACTACTTCGAAGTCCAGGTCTCCGGCACGTTGTACGACCTGGACACCGGTACGGTGATCTCCACCAGCACATTCGCCAATATGACCGCAACCGAGATGCAAAGCAAAGCCGTCGATGCGGTGCGTCAGTACGTAGCCAACCATCCAGAAGATGAAACCACATTCCCCGTCGGCGGCGAACTGGACAATCTGATCGCCGACGAAACGCGGTACTATATCGCCGATGAGGGGTTGATCGTGGCAATTCCTGTCGAGGAGAGCACCGATGGAGGGGATGACGTAGGCGAGGGTGCCACCGACAAGATGTCCACCACGGTTCGGGAGATCGTCGTGGACGGGCTCGGATTCGACACGGCGCTGTCCATTGGCACCGATGTCCATTCACTACACGCAGAGGGAACATGACACGACGCATCGTCATCGTCAGCATCGCAACGCAACATATGAGAGAAAGAGGTCCACATGTTTTGTGAATCCTGCGGACATCCGTTGAACCCGTCCGATAAGTTCTGCACCGGATGCGGTGCACCTGTATCCAAGCCTGATTCCGTCACCACCGTGATGCAGAGGAATGATGGACAGGAGACGATCGTTGCCGAAGGTGAATCCCTCATCAACGGCGTTTCCGAATCCTCGCTGTCCGATGACCACGAAGCAACGGATGCCACGCCGGCGGACACATCGGACGATGGTGACGGAACCGACGCGCAGCCGGAACGCATCAACACAGTCGGTGATGACATGAATGGCACCAATGGTCCCGACGACGTCGACGATCGGAACAATGATGATAATCAGAACGGCGCACGTCGGCGTCGGCTACGGATTGCCGTCGGGATTGTCGCCGCGGTTGTGGTGGTGATTCTGGTTGTGGTGGCGGCCGTTATGGTGGTCCCGCGCCTGTTCGGCGGCACCGGAGGCACCGACTCGGTGAGCGATCGGAACGTGGTGTACTACGGTTCGTCCAAGGCCACGAAGGTCCGCCCGTCCACGACGATCGTGTTGTACGGGGACGATGGGGAACCGCTGGACAAATACGACGTGACGGTGATGGACGAGTCCGGCGAGGTGACAACCACGCATGTAACCGACGGCGAATTCACGCCGGCCGAAGTGGGGGCGGAACCGGGAGACACGTACTCGGTGATTGCCCGCGACCCGGACGGCACTGTTCTCGATGTACCCGATCTCGATATCGTCGAGCAGCAGAAGAATCCCGACGACGGGGACAACAAGAATGACGAGATCCATGATGAGCTCGTGGTGAAGCCTGAAACGGACGAAGACAACGATTCGAACGACTCCGCTGGTCCGAACAAGAACGACGTTCAAACGTCCAATGCGCGCCGCACCGCCTATGCGTTGTTCTACGACAAGATTCAGGAACTCCAAGACCAATACGGCGAAGGGCAGACAGTCGATGGACCCCGTGCCGACGAGCAGTGGGCCGAAGGCCTGAGTTTCGTACGACTGTTGGACTTCAACGAGGACGGTATCGAGGAACTCGTCGTTGCTCACTGCCCGCAGGGCCTGACGATTGACTACAACACCCCTGGATATATGGATACGTTTATGGGTGAGTTCAACGTCGAAGTCTACCAGTTCAACTCCGACACTTCCACACTCGACCAGGTCTATACAGGACCCACATGCTTCACGAATGGAGGATTGATCTTTGTAAATATCCGCGCTGATCATAATGGCGGCTATGCTATCAGCGGGGTTGATACCAAACCGATATCCGATGATGCTGATACTGCTGTCTTTACTGAAAACCAGTATGTTCTGGCGAGTGCCGAAGACGGCACTTTGAAGTCGGTGACCTTATCGACCGAAACAATAGGCATGTACAACCAGAATGCGGAACAACGGTATTACATCGACGGCAAAGCAGTGGATGAACAGCAATTCAACGAACAACAGGACAAGCTCGGTTTGACTGATCCCACTGCATATGAGCTGCATTCCACACTCTTCAATCCCGGCATCACTGAGGATGAATACTCCTGTCAGAAGACGCTCGATGACACCAAGACCACCGTCGAGCAGATTCTCCAGGGTATGATGCATGGCTTCGACGATGACGGAACCGATGACGCCGCAAATGCGAATGAAACCAAAGACACCGGGGCGTGGAAGCAGGCGTACATCGATCGCATCAATCAGGAGGCCAACGATTCCACCCATGGGACCAGTGGAACATACATGCTCATCGACATCGACGGCAACGACATTCCGGAAGTGTGCACCCTCTGGGGCAGCTCAGCGGAAGGCGGCAGCGTCTACTCCTACTACCAAGGCACGGTCATCGAACAAGCGACTGGCCAAGGATTCACCTATATCGAAGGGGAAAACCTCTTTATGGATTCCGGCGGACACATGGGCAGCTACTACGCTGTCGTCTATTCGCTCAAGAATGGTCAGTTCACTGAAGTGGCCAAAGGCGAATACACTGAGGAGGACAATGACGATGGTAGTGTGTCCTTCCGCTATCGCTGGAATGGTAAGGACGTGGCCTCCGAATCCGAATATAAGAATCTGCTCAACGGCGTCTACGACACCTCGCAGGCCGTCAACCCCTTGGAGAATGCCACGTTTAACGCGTCCACATCCATGTACACCGGCAATGGAATCTACGATCTGAACGGAGTCATCTCCGCAATCCGCTCATACTGACCAGAAAGCCATACGTTATCCGACCAATCCGAGAGGAAACCATCATGCAGTGTCCCAATTGCGGTTCTCCGATTGACGAAGCCAATAAGTTCTGTACTAATTGCGGTGCCAACATACCGGATCGTGACGGCAACGCGACATCCGCAAGCGGTCAAGGCAGCGGAACCGATGGCGTGGAACCGAGTCGAAAACAGCACCGTCGCCTTATTATCGGAATCATCGCCGCGGTTGTGGCGGTGGCGTTGGTTGCAGTGGCGGCCGTCATGGTGGTCCCGCGCCTGCTCAACGGCACCGGAGGCGCCGACTCGACCGCGGACCGCGATGTGGTATATTACGGTTCGTCCAAGGCGATGAAGGTCCGCCCGTCCACGACAATCGTATTGTACGGGGACGATGGAAAGCCGTTAGATGAATACGACGTGACGGTGATGGACGAGTCCGGCGATGTGACCACCGCACATATATCAGGCGGCGAGTTCACGCCGAATAAGGTCGGCGCCGAATCGGGCGGCACGTATTCGGTAATCGCCCGTGACCCCGACGGTGTACTTCTCGACGTGCCCGACTTCACCGTCGTCAATCAGGAGAAAACAAGCAACGAACCAAACGGCAACGCCTCCGGCAAAGATTCCAATGCCGACGAAGGGCAAGACGGCATGGTTCACGACGAACTCAAGGTCAAACCGGAACCGAATGGTGGCAACCCAGATGGCTCTGACAATCCGAACAAGAACGATGATCAGACATCCGACGCACGTCGCACCGCCTACGCGTTGTTCTACGACACAATCCGCAAACTCCGGAGTCAGTATGGCGAAGGCCGACTGGTTCAGGTTGATCAGGGTCTTGTCGGCACCTATCTCAGCGGCTTGTGCGATGTCAGACTCGTCGATTTCGATGATGACGGTATCGAGGAGATGCTTGTTGCCTACCTTGACGATTCGGCTTCTTCAGATACTCGTCTGACGGATTGGAAATTGCAGATATGGCAGTATGATGCGGACAAGTCGGCGTTGGCGTTGATTTACGATAATCGACCATGTGCGGAAGACGCCGATTCGGCGCCTGGCACGGGGTGGGTCTCCATTGGCATCGCGCATACGAAAACACCGATGCTCTACGGATGGGATTATGGCCAGAACGATGGTCTGGCTCACGAGCAGATTATTCGCAGTGACGGTGGAGAGATGAACGTTACGGATTTCGCCCGTCCCGCGTCCAACGGCGATCCGGACTCATCTGACGTATGGTATGTCAACAGCAGACAGACGGATCGTCAAACCTATGAGGACAGTCGGAATTCCCTCGGTTTGGACGACAACACACCGTACGAGTACGATTGGCTATCCGTGACCAACACGGACTGGACTTCCTCTCCGAATGTGGAATTCATCCTGCCTGATGATGTACTGACACACACGGACCAAACCATCGATACCATCAAACAGGGGATGATGCACGGTTTCTCCGATGCCAACGGCGAATCATCTGATGCGGCATCAGCCTCCAAGGCCGCCAACGCCGCCTATGCCGACAAAGTGAACGAACTGCAGCGTCAGTATGGAACGGGAACGATAACAGGAATGTACGCCGAGTGGTTGCATGGTCTGGCCGCCGCCATACTGGTCGATTTTAACGGCGACGGCACCAAGGAGCTGCTGACCGCGGTGAATTCCGGTGATTCCAGCAGTTTCGAGACGTCGCAATGGATGGTGAACGTGTGGGAATACGACCAGGATTCGCGAACGCTGGACTCCATATACACCGGGGAACCCGCCGGTTCGAACGGCGGCTATGTCTTCCTTGAACTCAGAACATATGACGACGGCAGCAGCATCCTGTACACCCCCAGTCTCCACAGTTCACATGGCGACTGTACGGTGTTTTCCTATGATGCCGATGGTCCGAAGACAACGACGTATGCCAGAGACGGAAACACCGATCATCGGCAATGGATGCGTGATGGCGAACCGCTAAGCGATGCCGAGTATGAAGCCGACATGCAACATTACGACTCGGCTTCGACCACCACTCGATATACGTTGGCGCAGCCTTTGGGCGATGCCGATCAGCCGTCATGCGAATCGACCAGACAGATCACCGATGAGACCATCGCCTCGCTCAATGCCGGGACGAAGCAGTGAGAACGCGCGTCACAGCCGAATAATCATATGGACGAACTTCGTGTCTACAGTCGGTCTCTCAAGACCAATAAAATTCTCGACCTTTATGGGCGATATACCTTCTGAACCGACAACACACAAATTACACAATATATCTTTGGGTAACACAGAAAGGAACAATCATGTACTGCCGTAACTGCGGAACGTTGCTTACCGATGACGCAAAGTTCTGTGTCTCATGTGGAACAAGTACAGCAGCGAATAAACCGCAGCAATCCAACTCAGAAGAACAAGCGTGGATTAGCATGCCACATACTTCATTGGATGGATTCGCAAACAAAATCCAGAATTTAGCAAACAACAGCAGCATTCCCGCAAAAATACACATGACCGGCGCAAATTTACTTCTTGTCGTAAACGGCATCATCATGGTCATTATGGCGATAATTCTTGCTTACGCCATTATTAGTGGATGTGGAGACGTCCTAGAAGTCATCAATCTCTATAATGACGAAGTGGCAATCATCGGATCGATTTTACTCATTGTTTTTGGTATCTGCTACATATATACTGCAGCAATGCCTGCTATATTCACCGTAATAAACATTCTTGCTCCTAAAAAAGAAACAGTGGGTGCAGCTTGGCGAGCATGCATTATATTTATCGCGTACGCCTTCATTATGTGGGTAGGATCAGAGATTTTTAATGAACCATCTCTGATGGGAGATTCTTTATCCGGAATTTTGTATTTCTCATTTGGTGTTTACGGAGTCCTTCTGGAAAAAACGTTGATTCCTGGGTTGATAGCTTTGCTTTGTACATCAGCAGCATTGTATTGTTCAGGAGCGCGCTCAATACATGATTTTATTAGCGCGTTAGATTCCCGAAAGGTAACAACTATCGATTTCCGTAAGATATTTTCCAACCACAACACTTCTGAACACAATCAATTCAAAAAGTAGATAGTGTGGGTGCCGATTCATATTGAATCGGCACCCACATTTTCTATACACGCTTCACTCCGTTCCTTAATCCTTTCTTCATCGTCCGACGGTCCGCATCCCCGAACGATGCGCTACACTCGGTAGGGTTCGGCGGAAGTCCGGCAACGAGTGCAAGGAGGGTGCCGTGAGCGGTGACGGCGGCAAGGGGACCGTGCTGATCGTGGACGACGAGAAGGAGATCGCCGATCTGGTCGCCGTCTACCTTGAGGCCGAGGGCTATCAGACCCGGGTCCGCTATGATGCGGCGGGTGCGCTCGAAGCGGTCGCCGACCCCAACATCGCCATCGACCTAGCCGTGCTGGACGTCATGCTGCCCGACATGAACGGCTTCCATCTGTGCCGCGAGATCCGCAAAACCCGCCGCTGGCCGATCATCATGCTGACGGCGCGCGACGACGAGGTCGACAAGATCACCGGATTGAACTTCGGTGCCGACGATTACGTGACCAAGCCGTTCCGTCCGTTGGAGCTCGTCGCCCGCGTCAACGCCCAGCTGCGCCGCTACACGCATTACGACCGGTCAGCAGGCGGCACCCGCCGCGATGAGGAACGCTATGAATACCGCGGGCTGGCGGTGGATCCGCGCACTCGCGCCGTGAGCGTGGACGGCCGGCGTGTGCGCCTGACGCCCAGCGAGTTCGCGATCCTGGTGGCGTTGTTCCGGCATCTGGGCGAGGCGGTGAGCGCCGAGGAGCTGTTCCATGCGATGTGGGACGGCGAGCCGTATCTGAAGACCAGCAACGCCATCAGCGTGCATGTCAGGCATCTGAGAGACAAGATAGGAGACCAGGTTGATCGACCGCGATTCATCCACACCGTCTGGGGCGTCGGCTACCGGCTCGGCGACGACTGCTGAGGCCCCGGCCGGGCAGTACCGCGCCGATCGCACGCACCGTCCGACGCGGCGGCCCGATTCCGGTTCCGCGTCCATGCCGCCGGTTCGGGGCGGGGGTGCGCCGATTCCGGATGTCGCCAAGCCGGAGCATCGCAGACGGCGGGGCGCCGGCGGCCGGTTCGCCTTCATCCTGGCCCTGCGCATGCTGGGCGCTCTGGGGCTGGGGTTGGCGGCCGTGCTGCTGTTGCGGCTGATGTGGAACGCCGACGCGATCGCCACCTGGCTGACCGACGTGTGGTATGTGGATTGGGAATCCGCGGTATATATCATCCAGGGCATGCGCAATCTGGCGCCGGCGGTGGCGGTGTTGGTGTTCGTGTTGGTGTTCGTCCTCGGCTACCTGCTCATCGTCAGGCCGTATGTGGCGAGGATCTTCTCGACGCTGACCGATGGGATCGCCCAGCTGCTGGCGGATGACGGGCGCATGTCGGAACTGCCCGACGAGCTGGATGATGTGGCGGTCGCGCTCGGCGAGGTGCGTCGGCGATTGGACCGCCGCGCGTTCGAGGCGCGGATGGCCGAACAGCGCAAGAACGATCTGGTCATGTATCTCGCGCATGACATCCGCACGCCGATGACCTCGGTGGTCGGCTATCTGAGTCTGCTGGACGAGGCGCGGGACATGCCGGAGGAGCAGCGACGCCGGTACACGCATATCGCGCTGGATAAGGCCCAACGCCTGGACGCGCTGGTCGACGAGTTCTTCGACATCACCCGGTTCAATCTGTCGAACGTGCCGTTGGAGGTCGGCCCGGTGGATGTGAGCCTGCTCATAGTGCAGATGGTCGAGGAGTTCCATCCGCAGCTTGAGGCGCACGGCAACACCGTGCAACTGCATATGCCCGACGCCCTGACCATTACGGCCGATGCGGAGAAACTGGCCCGCGTGTTCAACAATCTGATGAAGAACGCCATCGCCTACAGCGAGCGCGGCAGCGTCATCACGGTCGAGGGCACGGCGGACGAGGCGACCGCCCGCATCGCGATCAGCGATCATGGCCGCACCATCCCCGCGCGCAAGCTCGACTTGCTGTTCGACAAGTTCTACCGTCTCGACTCGTCCCGCAGCAGCGCCGACGGCGGCGCGGGCCTCGGCCTGTCCATCGCCCGGCAGATCACCGAGGCGCACGGCGGCTCGATCGCGGCCTCCAGCGCCGACGGCGTCACCACGTTCACGGTGACGCTGCCCGTCACAGCCTGAAGCCGCAGAGCAGCGGCCTTCATCGTTCCTTAATCGAACGCTCATCATCCCGGGGCCTTCGGCAGGCGCGACTCCTCTAGCGTGAGGTTCGAACCAACCACCTGGAGGAAAGAGGCTTGAGATGAGCGCATCACGATATGACCACCCGATGCCCCGCACGGCGGTCTGCCGTCCCGCACGACGGGCCGATGCGGCGCCGGTGTCGACGGTCCCGCGTCGACGGTCGCATTCGTGGCGGACGACGATCGCGGTGGTGATGGCCGCCGCCATCGTCTGCCTGACGGCGCTGCTGTATGCGACCGGCGGCGCGCCGTTCGGCCCGACCGTATCGTTCGATGGGCTGAACAGCCGGTACGCGATGCTCATCGACGCCGACAGCGGCGAGGCCATCGCATCGCGCGACGCCGACGCACGCATGTATCCCGCCTCGCTGACCAAGGTGATGACCGCGGTGGTGGTCCTCGACCATGCCGATGAGTTGGACGCTGTTGTCGAGGCGCCGGCCGACATGTTCCCGGCGCTGTGGGAGCAGAACGCCTCGATGGCGGGCCTGCAGCCGGGGGAGAGCGCCACGGTGGAGGATATGCTGTACGGGCTGATGCTGCCTTCCGGGGCGGATTGCGCCATCGCGCTGGCACGGTATGTGGCCGGCGACGTCGAGGCGTTCGTCGAGCTGATGAACCGGACCGCCGCCGCGCTCGGCATGTCCGGCACGCATTTCACGAACCCGACCGGCCTGCATGACGCCGACCATTACTCGACGGCACGGGATATGACCATGCTGTTCGCCCATGCGATGCGGAACGGCACCTTCCGCACCATCGCCGGCTCCCGGTCGCATACGATGTCCAGCGCCAGCCTGCACGACGGGGATCTGACCGTCGAAAGCACCGTGTTCAAGGAGCTGGGCACGCCGTTCGTCGCCGGCGGGTGGATCGTGGCCGGCAAAACCGGATACACGCCCGAGGCCGGCCTGTGCCTGGCCACCGCCGCCCGGTTCGGCGGCAGGACCTATGTGCTGGTGACGGCCGGGGCGCCGGGCGACCACGAGACGTCGCAGGCGGACGTGGACGACGCGCGGTACGTCTACGGCCAGATCCCCGGACTGTGATCCATCCGTGGCCGGCGCCGTCGTCGCCTCGTCGCCGGTAACACGGGTCGCCCCTGCTCCGTTCGTGCCCGCGTATGCTCCATTCGTCCGAGAACCGCCTCCCGTCAGGCATTTCCGCCGCGCGGAACGCCCCGATGGCGCAGGATGGTGGCATCGCCTCACGAAAGGAGCATACGATGACGACCATCATGTCGATGGATGGCGTCTGCCTGTCATTCGGCAGCAAGCAGGTGCTGCACAACCTCACCTTCGCCGTGCGGCGCGGCGAGACGTTCGGGTTCCTCGGCCCCTCCGGCGCGGGCAAGACCACCACCATCAAGCTGCTGACCCGCCAGCTGGTCAAGGATTCCGGGCGCATCACGCTGTTCGGCCGTCCGATCGAACGCGCGAGCGAATCCGACTACGAACGCATCGGCATCCTCTCGGACACCAGCGCCCTGTACGAGCGGCTGAGCATCGCGGACAACCTGCGCTTCTACGCACGCCTGCGCGGCGTGCCGGAGCGTAGCGTCCAACCGCTGCTCACCCGCATGCGGTTGGACAAGGACGCCAAGACGCTGATCAAGAACTGTTCGAAGGGCATGCGCCAGCGCGCCGCACTGCTGGCGGCGATGATCCATTCGCCCGAGCTGCTGTTCCTCGATGAGCCCACCAGCGGACTCGACCCCGCCACGCGGGCCGAGGTGCACCGCATGCTCGGCGAGCTGAAGGACTCCGGCACCACGGTGTTCCTGACCACGCACGACATGGCCGAGGCGGACGCCGTCTGCGACCGCATCGGCATCCTCGCGGAGGGTCATCTGGTGGCCTGCGACGAGCCGGAACGGCTGAAACTGCGGTTCGCCCGCAACCACATCACCATACGGACCCGCACGCACGGTACCATCGAAACGACGAAGGACGCCGCGGCGGCCGAACAGGTGACCGGCCTGCTGCGGTCGGGGGAGATCCTCTCCATTCATTCCGACGAACCGAACCTTGAGGAGGTCTTCCTCGAACTGACAGGGAAGGAGTTCTGACATGAACGCGAACACCCGCAAGATCGCCGTCCTGTGCGGCAAGGACGCCCGCGACGTTCTGCAGAACCCGACCATGCTGGTCTCCTGCCTCATGCCCATCGGCTTCATGCTGCTGTACCGGTACATGATGCGCCGCATCGGCGGCAACGCGGTGGACACGTCGGCCGGCCGCACGCTCACCGACGGGTTCCTGATGTCCACGGCCGCCATCTTCACCATCGCCATGGTCGGGTCGATGGTGCTGCTCTACGGTCTGGCCGAGGAGAAGGAGAAGCACACGCTGCGCACGCTGATGCTGGCGAACGTGGGCGCCGGGCAGATCCTTACCGCCAAACTCGCGGTGACGCTTGTGCTGACCGCGATCACCGAGGCCGTCTGCTTCCTCATCATCGGCGCGCCGGCCCGCATGCTGCCAGCGTTCCTGGCGATCGGCATCATCGGCGCGATACCGATCATGCTGGTCTCCGCGCTGCTGGGGCTCCTGTCCCGCGACCAGATGACGTCGGGCCTGTACGCGGTGCCGATGCTGCTGGTGGCGATCGCGCCGATGTTCTCGATGATCGGCGAAGAGGTGTCCAACGTGACGCGGTTCCTGCCGACGGGCGGCACGGATCAGCTGTTCAAGCTGCTGGCCGAGGACAGGCTGCTGAGCATGGACGCGTTACCGCCGGTTGCGGTGACCGCGGTCTGGATCATCGTCTGCACCGTGGCGTTCGGACTGCTGTTCAGACGACTCGCCCGGGACAACTGACCGCGCGGCGGTGCGGAAACGCCGCAGAGACCAGCGGAACAGCATCAAGGAGGCCATGAGCCATATCAGGTTGATCGCCGCAACGGGCAGCCACCCCATCAGCGGCGATCGGCCCGTGGCCATGGCCATAACCGTATCCACATAGAGGTTCGCCGGCAGGAATTCGGACACCATCCGCAGGGAGGGATCCATCGGCGCCAGCATGCCGAACATCAGCAAGGTCACGATCACCAGCGAAGGCGTCGAGGTGTCCGACTGGCTGGCGATCACCCCGCCGAACGCCGTGGCCGCGCCGGCGATCGCAACCGCGGCGGGCAGGCACGACAGCCACAGCATCACCGTGCATGTCGCGTCGAACGGGGAGAGCATGGCCAGGGCGACCGCCGACAACGCCATGCTCCAGGCGACACCGGCGGCCAGCTTCGACCACATCATCGACGCGGGGGAGACCCCGGTTCTCACCAGCGTCTGGCAACTGCCGCGCTCGCGCTCCTCGACCAACAGATACAGGCCCGGCAACGTCCCGGCCATCGCGATCGCGAACAGCACCGTCAGCAGCAGCATGAACGCCACGCCCAGCCGATCGTCGTCACCGCCGGCGAGCCATGCCCGCAACAGCAGTCCGGCGGCCAGCGGCAACAGCAGGTACATGAGATACACGGAACGCAGCATCATCATAATGTCATGCCGCAGCAGCGCCCGGAATGCTCGTGGTGCGGTCATGCGGTTCCCTCCTGCCTACGGTGCCGATCACGCCTGTTCCATCGTAACCGTTTGTTAGGCTGAATCCAGGTTCTGTCCGGTACGTGCAAGGAGAACGATGCACAGTTATGATTCCGTGGAATCGCTGATCGACGGCGAACGCGAGTCGAACATCCACGTGGAGTGCAGCCGGCCGGTCACGATGAGGGCGCTTGACACGGTCCGCAGACTGTACAAGAACCGGCGTTGCGCCTTCTACCTGCGCTCCGATCGCGGGTTCGACCGTGACAGCGTGCGCTCATACCTGCGCTTCTTCGGCGCGCTGTCCGGCACCAGGGCGGACGCCGAGACGGCGATCGACCATTTCGGATTGCGGCCCGTGGCGTCGAAACGCATCGGCAAGCTCGACGACGAGCAGCGGGCCATGGTGAACTTCGCCCGCATGAGCCTGGCCGATCCCGAGATCTGCTTCATCGAATACCCGCTCGGCTACCTTGGCTCGGCCGCGCGCTCATTGACGTTGCGATGGATCGCGGAAGCCAGCGAGCGCGGCACGTTGTTCATCACGACGGGCCAGCCGTTGCGTGATGCGCTGCTGATGCCCGGCACGGCGTGGTGGATGGAGGACGACCGGTGCATCGCGGCGCAGACGGAAACCGGCGACGCCGACGGCGGGAGTCCGATACCCGAATCCGCGCAGGATCCACAGCAGGACGATGCGGAACCCGACGAGGTGCAGGTCGTCAAGATCGTCTGCAAAAGCGGCACGACGACGTTGCTGTTCGATCCGCGCGAGGTCGACTTCATCGAAAGCATCAACCGGGCGAACTACGTATCGGTGCGCGGCCAGCGGTACCAGACCGCGCTGACCCTCGACGAGCTGGAGGCGATGCTGGAACGGTTCGGGTTCTTCCGCTGCCATCGTTCCTATATCGTCAACGTGCAGAAGGTCGCCAAACTGGAACGGTTCACCCGCAACAGCTACAACCTCACCCTGTCCGACGCGGCGCAGTCCACCATCCCGCTCGCCAAGGGCCGCGTGGCCGACATGCGCGAACACTTCGGCCTGTGATCAGGCACGCACGACCATCGTCCACTGTTCTATAGTCCGATAGAACAGTCAGCACACTGTTATACACATGTCAATAACAGTGGCAACCGTACCCCGTCCGGTCCGGGAAGGCGTCATCCGATGGGTTCGTAGCCGTGCTTGGCGATGACCTCGCGCAGCCGGTCCAGATAGGTCTCGGCCGCGGCGGACAGGCGCGCGCGCTCGTTGGAGATCCAGCCGACCGTCATCGTCTCGTCCGAGTCCAGCGGCACGGTGACGATCTTCTCGTTGTTGAGGTCGCCGTTGTCGATGCCGGTGCACACCGTGTAGCCGTTCAGTCCGATGATGAAGTTGAGGATCGTGGCCCGGTCGGTCACGTTGATCTGCTTGGGGGAGTTCTCCGGCCAGACCGCCTCCTCGGCGAAGAAGAAGCTGCCCTCCTCGCCCTGCTCGAACTGGATGAACGGATAGGGCTCCAGGTCCTTCATCGTCACCCTGTCCCGACCGGCGAGCGGATTATCGCGTGAGATGAACACCTGCAGTCCGGAGCGGAACAACGGGTGGAACTCCAGGTGCTTCTCGCGCAGCAGCTTGCCGATGACCTGCCGGTTGAATTCCGACAGGTACAGGATGCCGATCTCCGACTGCAGGTTCGCCACCTGGTTGATGATGTCCCGGGTGCGCGTCTCGCGGATCGTGAACTCGTACTCGTCCGACTGCGTGGCGTTGATCATCTCCACGAACGCCTCCACGGCGAACATGTAATGCTGCGTGGCCACCGAGCACAGCTGCTTGCGCGGCTTGGCGTTCTTGTACCGTTCCTCGAGCAGCGCCGCCTGGTCGAGCACCTGGCGGGCGTAGGTCAGGAATTCGGCGCCGTCCACGGTCAGCGCGATGCCCTGGGAGGAGCGGGTGAAGATCTCGATGCCCAGCTCCTTCTCCAGCTCGCGCACCGACGCGCTCAGCGCGGGCTGTGAGACGTACAGCTCATGCGAGGCCTCGTTCATGGACCCGCATTCGACGATCTTGATGATGTACTTCAGTTGCAGCAGGGTCATAGTGCGCAACCCAACGAACGCAGGTCGGCACGCGCCTGTTCGGCGTCGGAGAACCGGAAGGCGTGCCAGCCCACGGCCTGCGCGCCAGCCACGTTCCTGGCGGTGTCGTCGAAGAACACGGTGCCGGCCGGCGTCAACCCGAATCGCCGCTCGGCCAGCCGGTAGATGTCGGCGTTCGGTTTGTGCATCTTCTCCACGCCGGACACCACCGTGCCGCGCAGCAGCCGTTCCAGCTGCGGATACTTCTCGAACGCGATGTGGAACGTCTCATGCGACCAGTTGGTCAGCCCCCACACCCGGTATCCGGCGGCGTTCAGGTCGCCCAGCAGCTGCTCCATCCCCGGCAGCATGCGGGGGAGCGCATCCCCGTAGTGCTCGATGTAGTACCGGAACACCTGCGCCACCTCCTTGCCGTGCTCGCGAACCACATCGGGATAGATGTCCGCAAAATCCTCGCCGGCGTCCATCCGGTCCTCATAGTGGAAGAACCCGCAGGGGTCATCGTCGGCGCAGATCCGGTCCACGAACACCTGCGGCAGGACGCCCTCCAGACAGGCGCGCGTCTGCCAGTCCAGCAGCACGCCGCAGAAATCGAAGACGACATCGGTGATAGGGGTCTGTTCACTCATACCGCCCAGTCTACCGGCGACTACTGGATAACCTCCTCGAACACCCGTGGGATAGCCGCCACGATATCGGAGGCGATGATGGGGTGTCCGGGCGCGGGTGTCGGCTCCGCGTGATGCTGCCCGTACACCGCCGGCACCGACCAGCCGCGCTGTTCGGAATCGGCCGCGAGTCCGGCGGCGAGACCGTGCAGGTATGTGCCGACCGCGGCGATCTCAACCGTCGAGGTGTCGGTATGGGGGGTGTCGGGGGCGTTCTGGGCCAGCAGCGCGCCCAGCATGCCCGCCAACACGTCGCCCGCGCCGGCGGTGGACAGCCATGCGGGCGCGGCGCCGGACAATATGGTCCGCTCCTCGCCGTCCTCCTCACCGACCAGGATCGTCACAGCCCCCTTGAGCAGCACCGTCGCGCCGGTCAGCGCGTGCGCGCGGCGCGCGCAACGCCACGGTTCGGCCAGCACGTCATCCACGTCGATGTCCTCGCCCAGGCGTTGCAGCAGTCGCGCCAGCTCGGCGGCGTGCGGCGTGATCAGCACCTGCGGCGGCACACGGTTAGGCAGCAGGTCGAGCGCGCCCGCATCAACCACAATCGGCGGCATGTCATACGCGTCGCTTTCCGGCTCCACGCCGTTCGGCGCATCCGGCTCGCCGGCATCGTAGTGGCGCAGCAGACGGCCGATCGTCTCGCGCTGGATGTCGTCGCCGTCCGGGTCGTCCTCCGCACCGGGCACGCCGGAGCCGACGACCCAGGACTGCACATGCCCCTTGCCCAGCACCGCTTCGGGGCGGGCGGCCAACACCATGTCCTGCGCCCGCTGCGGGCCCAGATACCGCACCATGCCCACATTCGCACGTGAGGCCCCCTTGACGGTGAGCACCGCGGCGCCGGGGTATCGGGCGGAACCGGTCACCAGCCCGACCACGCCGCGCGAGTACTTCGAATCGGTCAGTCGCGGCAGTCGGACCAGCTCGCCGGCGGTCTCGTCATCGACCATCTCCACCGCGGGTTCGGCGTCGTCCACGTCGAAACCGAAGTCCACCAATGTCAGCCGTCCCTGCACGTAGCAGGCGGGAGGCATCATCGTGCAGGGCTTCATCGCGCCGAACGTCACGGTCGCGTCGGCCGGGATGTATGCGCCGGGCAGCGTGCCGTCGTCGACCCCCACGCCGGAGGGGGCGTCGACGGCCACCACCATCGGGAACCGGCGTGTACGCTCGTATTCCGGTGCGGCGGGGCGTTCCGGCACCGCACCGTCCAGGCCCATCGAGGAGGCGATGGCCGCCGGGATGCCGCGCAGTCCGCCTTCGACGCCGATGCCGGTCATCGCGTCGATCAGCACATGCGCGCGGGAGATGATCGACAGCGCCGTCTCGAACCGTTCTCCCGCCTCGCCGGCGGAGAAGTCGCTCGCGCAGCCGGGAATCCGGGCGCGGGGATCCAGCACCAGCACCTTGCCGCCGGCGCGCACCATCGCGGCGAACGCGGACTCGTGCAGCGACCTGCCGACCGCGACCGCGGTCACGGAGGCACCGGCCTCGGCCAGACGGGCCGCCGCGTACAGGCCGTCGCCGCCGTTGTCCCCGGCGCCGGCGAGCACCACGACGCGCGCCTCGGACAGGTCGATGCCCTCGTCGTCGAGCAGGCGGGCCGCGATCTCGGCCACCGCGCCCGAGGCCATGCGCATCAGCGGCACGCCGTCATCCAGCAGGGGGCGTTCCAGAGCGCGCACCGTGGCGGCGTCATACGCCGAGTGAAGCAGTGTCTCGCGGCGATCCGCGTCCTGATCCGGTACCATGCACGTCCCCTTTCACATCCGTATCGGTTGAACACCACTTTACTCCGGCCGCACCGGTATCGGCGCACCGTGCGGCGGCGCAACGCGATGCCCGCCCGCCGACGTCCATCGGTGCCCGTCGGCACTCGCCGGCGCACGCCATGCGCCGAATGCCCGTAGAGTAGATGGTGCGAACAACGGCGAAGGAGCAAGCATGACGATGGATATTCCTGCGACGATGAAGGCGGTGGTGTTCGAACGGGTCGGGCATTGGGCGGTCAGGCAGGTGCCTACGCCGCGGCTGACCGGTCCGACCGATCTGCTGGTCAAGGTGCTGGCCTGCGGCATCTGCGGCACGGACAACCAGATCCTGCTCGACCCGCCCGGCGCGCACGCCACGCCCGGCGTGATCATCGGGCATGAGATGGTGGCCGAGGTGGTGGCCGTGGGCGACGCCGTGGACGCGTTCCAGCCCGGTGACATGGTGGTGGGCGACAACAATCTGCCCTGCGGGCATTGCACGATGTGCCATGGCGGGCAGTACAACGAGTGCGCGTCGCTGCGGTCGATGGGCGAGGACATCGACGGGTTCATGTGCCAGTACCAGGTCATGCCGCAGTCGCAGGCGATCAGACTGCCGGCGGGGACCCCGGTGGACACGGCGGTGCTGACCGAGCCGGTCAACTGCGCGATGGGCGCGCTGCAGAAGCTGGACCTGCGGCCGGGCAAGTCGTATGCGGTGTTGGGGTGCGGGCCGATCGGGCTGATGTTCGTGGCGTTGCTCAAGGCGTCGGGCGCGGCGCACATCGTGGCCAGCGACCTGTCCGCGGAACGGTTGGCGATGGCCGGCGAGCTGGGCGCGGACATCCTGTGCGACCGGGGGAGCGATCCGGTCGCCGCCTGCCGGAACGCGACCGACGGCATCGGCGTGGATGCGGCGATCGACGTGGTCGGCTGTCTGCTGCCGCAGGCGCTGGACTGCGTGCGCAAGGGCGGCGACGTGATCGCCTTCGGGCTGAACGCGCGCAGCCGGCAGACCATCGACCAGGCGGATCTGGCGATGCGGGGCGTGACGATCCACGGCACGTTCATCGGCCACTTCACCTTCGAGACGACGGCGCGCATGCTGGCCGCCGGCGTGGTGGACCTGCGCCGGCTGATCACCGACCGCTTCGACATCGACGATTTCGGCGAGGCGTTGGCCGCGCTGCGCTCGGGTTCCAGCTGCAAGGTCGTGATCTACCCGAACGGACGGTGACCGGCATGCGGATCAGCGACGACGAGTTCGATGCCGCGGTCGCCGAGGCGCTGGACGGCGTGCCGGAGCGGTTCAAGGCGGTGCTGCACAACATCGCCATCACCGTGGCCGACGAGCCGACGGACCGCGAGCGCGGCACCATGGCCGACCCGCGCGGCGAACTCCTTGGCTTGTATCAGGGCGTGCCGCTGCCGCAGCGCACCACCGGCTACAGCGGCGTCCTGCCGGACATCATCACGATCTTCAAGGGGCCGCATGAGCGGATCTGCGGCTCGCGGGCGCAGCTGGTGGGGCAGATTCGCAAAACCGTGCTGCACGAGATCGGCCACTACTTCGGCTTCGACGACGACTATCTGCATGCGCACGGGTACTGATCGCCGCCATGGCCGTCACCACGGCTGCGCGTACACCTCGAAGGAGTCGTATGCCGGCGGGTCGAACACGTCCATCGAGAACGGGCGCGAACCGCCTTCCGGCGGCCAGTCCACGTATGTGTCGAATCCGTAGATGATGGCGCCCGCATCGTCGCGCAATACCAACGACACGTTCAATTGGCTCGACTGCTCCCGCACGCGTGCCGAATCCTTCGCGACGGATATCTCACCCGAGAAGATCTCGCCGCCATATCCGTCGGATGCAGCATGCAGATTGGCGGACTTGAAAGATGCGGATTCACTGGAAGTCTCGTAGTTGTAGTCCTCGGGTTCCAGAACGGTGAAGTCGACGGTCGCGGGAACGGTTCCGTTGCCGTTGCCGGCCTGGGAACCGAAATAGGTGGTCTCGCCCGGGAATGCAACCATCAACACTTGCGTCTGGGAGAACAGCACGGAACCGTCCTCGCTCCTCCCAGTGATCTCGACGGACGGAAGTTGTATGCACACGCTGTCGCTGGTGTTCCTCAGGCCGAACGCGTAGTGGACGTAGCCGGATTCATCCGCCGACCAGCCGGTTTCCACCAGTTCGAGCGGGTTGCCGTATTCCGCGTCGCCGTGTGCGCCGCCGCCTGCGGGATCCCGCACGGACGGGTCGGTGCCGGGATCCGCGGCATTGTCATCGTCGTCCGTCGACGGGTCGGGCCGGGGTCCGGCGCTCTGCGACGTTCCGTTCGTTGCGTCTCCATCCGAGTCGGCATTCGCGATCCAGCGCGGAATCAGCACGGCCGCCGCCACGATGGCGATGACGGCGATGACAGCCACCGCAATCGCGATGACGGTGCGTCGGCGCGGATTCCCGTTCGACGCGGGCCGTTGGACGGCATAGGCGGGAACGTAGGAGTCCACGGGATCGACGGGCGAGGTGAGCGCCTGGGCGAACTGCGCCACATTCTGGTACCGTGCGCTGGGCTCGAACGCCGTGGCCCGTTCGACGATCGCGCGCAGCCTGGGGGTCACGCGCAGGTCGTCGGACAGCAGCGGCGTGTATCTGGTATCGTCCGGGTACACGCCGGTCAGCATGAATCCAAGGATGCGCCCGAGCGAGTAGATGTCGGATCGGACATCGGTGGGTGCGAACCCGTACTGTTCGGGGGAGGCGAACCCGTAGGTGCCGAGGGCGGTAGTGTCGCGGTTCCGGTTGGCCGTGTCGGTCAGGGGGCGGGCTATGCCGAGGTCGATGATATGGGCGCCGTCGTCTGCGACGATGATGTTCGCCGGGGTCAGATCGCGATGGAGGACGCCGAGCCGATGCAGTTCCTGAACGGCCTCACAGATCTGCTGCGCAAGGTTGACGGCCTCGTTCTGCTGCAGCCGGCCCCGTTCGGCGACGACCTGTTCCAGAGTGGGGCCGGGCACGTAGTCGAGGACGACGGCCACGCAGTCGGGCAGTTCGTACGTGGCTTCGACGCGGGGGAGTCGCGGGCAGGTGCTGCCGCCCAGGGCCGACCAAACGCCACGCTGGGCCAGCACGGTTGGGATCTTCTTGCGGACGAACGGGCCGACGCCGTCGATGGTGACCAGTTCGGTGACGCCGCGCGGGCCGCGGGCCAAGACCTGTTCGACGTGGTAGGCGTCGTCGATGCCCATCGCGTGCATGGTCTGGGTATCGTCCATGATTCTCCTTTACGTATCGCCTGCGCAGCGTTGCCAGCCGGTTGCGGCACGGGCCTGCACCCCACATCGGATGAACGGTCCCCGCCGCGATGTCGTCTCACTTCGATTGTAGGAGGGGTTGCTCGCCCAGCCGTTGCAATTCGTTGTCGGTGGCCGTCAGGTCAAAGCTGTGCTCGATGCACCAGATGATGATGGCGTCGCGGCGCTGCTTGCACCACAGCTCGGAGACGCCCGCCAGACGAAGGAGGCGCTGGGTTTCGCGCAGGTCGCAGTTCAGGCCGATGGCGAGCATGATGGCATGGTCGCGGCCGGGGCGGCTCTTGCCGGAGAAGATGTCGTAAACGACGGTGGGGTTCAGGCCCGATTCGCGGGCGAGAACGGAACGTTTCATATTGTTGGCTTCGCGCAGTGTCTCAAGAAATACGGTCAGGGTCTGATTGCTGGTGGAATCCTGATCGAGATACGACTGGATGTCGGAGCTGGATATCAAACGATCGAGAAGTTCTTCCGTCAGCAGTTCCCGAGTCATATGCTCTCCTTGCGTTATCAACATCCTCGGCCTGTCACTCGCTATCCGTTTGCGACATACACATATATACGTCAGCATATATGGAGCAGCCAGCTATCATCCGGTTTTCAACCGGTGTCGGCACATGGCGGTCCATGGTACAGATAGGTATTCGTACGGACATGACCTGTTGAGTTGTCTGATGATGTGTGACGTTATGCGACTGCTTTTCGGTGGGTTTCCGTCATACACGCTTCGACATCAAAGGCTTCTCGTTGAACCGAATCAGCTCATGATCGATGGCGACCCTGTCGTACCCTTTGTTCACGCACCAGATGATGATGGCGTCGCGGCGCTGCTTGCACCACAATTCCGAAACCCCCACCAGCCGCAGCAATCGTTGAGTCTCCTGCAGGTCACAGTTCAATCCAATCGAAAGGATGATGGCGTTATCCCTACCAGGACGACTCTTCCCTGAGAACAGGTCATACACCACCGTCGGATTCAGCCCGGAAGCACGGGCGACGTCGGCACGTGTCAGTCCCTGCTGCTCCAACAGGTTATGCAGATAGTCGGTCAGTTCGATATCGGCAACATGTCCTTCGTCCAAAAACGCACCGATATCGTTGCTGCGAAGGAGGCGGTTCAACAGATCCTCGGTCAACCGTGCATCAAGCATGACTTTGTCGATGTGAGAAGAAGGATTCTGCCTTGAATCGGATCGTGATTCCCTCTCTTCACGATTCGTCCCTTTGGTAGCAGTCATATCGGCGCTTCCTTCTATGCATATGCATCGTTACAGGGCTGCAGTCGTTAAAACAGTCGGTACCTTAACAAACTCTGAACCGTGCAAATTCAGTCAGCAACTGAATTCAAGTTGCAGCAATTCCGAGAGAATGGTGTCAGTTTGCGTCCCGGAAACGAGTGAGGCCGGAAACGAGTGAGGAATGCCGTCGCTTTCGGGCATGAACTGGACGACCGAGAGAAGGAACGAGGATGACTTCACCCAACGACGTGCCAATGCCGAATAATCGGCCGGCGAACGATGACCAGCCGACAACACCTATAGCCCCGGTACCTCCGGCAACGATGCAGATTCCTCATAATACTGAGTCGACCAATTTCATCGAGCGTCGATACACCCTTAGTGTTCAGCAACTGTTCCAAGCCATTCATGATCAGCTGACAACTGGCGCAACCTTCACCTTGGATGAGGAGGACGCCCGAACCGGAATGGTTCGATTCCACGCATTCGACGGCGCTCAATGCACCGTGACCGTGACGGCGGAAGGCGCATTGGGTAGTGTCATTCGTTTGTCCGCCACCAACGATGACAGTAATAAAAGGTCCAAGGAATTCTTCGTCATGCTTGATCGGAGACTTGGTGTGACGCAGACCATCAACCCTGCTGGCGGGGATGCTTCGATCTACGCTCCCATACCGCCTAAGAAGCCTACATCCAAGCTCGCCGTGTGGGGCATCATCATTGGCGCGCTGTTCGCGTTTCTCGCGTTTACCTCAGACTCCGGACCGTCTTGGTTCCTCGGTTTTATCGCGGCGTTGCTGTCGGGCATGTCTCTGTATGCAACTCGCACGAATGGACCCAAGCAAGGACGGATTCTTTCGTATGTCGGTTTGGGACTTATCGTCGTCGGCCTGGTTGTAGGCGGAATCAAAACCATTGTCAGCGACATGCACGACAAGGCGGACCAGATGCCGGAATGCACTTCGTACACGTGGACTGATTCGGAACTGGCTAAGATGCTGCCGGAACCGCAGTCGAAGCAGGGCGAAGTGACTCTTGACCGCAGCGAGCAATTCAATATCGAGATCTGCAATACCTCTGTTGAACAGTTCAACACGTATGTCGCCGACGTCAAGGCCGCGGGATTCGATATCGACTATTCGAAAAGCGACGACTCCTTCCGCGCGAACAACAAGGAAGGTTATTCCGTTTCCATTGACTACGAGTTCCTAGACAGTAACGATGTCATGGAAATAAACATCTCAGCCCCTCAAAAAAATACCGATACGTCCACGACGGATGAAGACACAAGTGATTCCGACACCACGAAAAGCGATGAACCGTCGGATACCGAGGGTGCGACATCGTTGTCCGATGGCAAGAAGTCGGGTTCCTCATCCGGGTCGAAACAACCTGCTCAGACCGAACAACCGAGCGCCACGGCCAATGATGATTTCAAGGCGACCATGGACTCATACGAAGCATTCTTCGATGAATGGATTGAATTCATGACCACGTACAACGCGGAAGGAAATCCGTTGAGCATGTTGGCCGACTATACACAGATGATGGCGCAATACACTGAGACGATGTCCAAGATGGACGACATTGATGAGACCACGCTGACTCCTGAACAGCAACAGTACTTCCTTGAAGTGCAGGGACGTATCAACGAAAAGCTTCTTTCCGCCAACCTGCAACAACAGTACTGAACTGCGTAAACGCGCTCCTCCTCAATGAGAAAGACAAGAATGACATGGCTCGACAACAGGACAACACGAGTCCCCTAGCACAATTCCTACCGGGCATCGCCGAAGTCGTGGATTCCATCAAAGATGCGTTCAGCATAAGCCAAGAAGCATCGCCGGACACAGGGCCTCGCGCTCCGCGCAATGCCATGACCACGACCTGCGAAGGTTGCGGCGCGCCATTGATGGGGAAACGCAATAACGTCGTGAAATGCGAATACTGCGATCGCGAAACTCAGCTGTAGCAGCAGTATCAACAGCACGTAGGCAAAGGTGAAACGTACATGGCCATATTCAAAGCATTCAGCGGATCAATCAGCGGCGCATTTGCGGACCTGTGGAAGGACATCATCACCGCAGGTCCATTCCATGAACGTACTGTGGTGAGTCCAGGCATCATCAAGCATTCCAACAATGAACGCGGTGCCAATGAGAACGGTTCGGAAGGCATCATCACCAACGGCTCGCATATCTATGTTCCCGAAAATACCGCAGCGTTCATCTTCTCCGAATCAGGTATCGAGAACGTCATTTCCGAACCTGGCGGATATGAGTATCGCAATGGCGAAGAAAGCGTCCTGGCCGGCGACGGCATCGGCTCACTGTTCAAACAGATTGGCGATCGATTTACGTTCGGCGGCCAACCGGTTGAGAACAAATACGTATCCTTTATCAATCTGCGTGAGATTCGTGGTATCAAATTCGGAACCCGCGCTCCCGTGGCGTATCATGACAGGTTCTACGGAACCGATCTGGAAATCCGATCTCGCGGCACAATGTCGTTGAAGGTGACCGATCCGGTACGGTTCGTTCGCAATTTCGTGCCGGCCAACGTCACTACGTACTCATTCGACCAGCCCGGAGCCCGTGAACAGATTCTTTCCGAATTCGTTCAATCCTTCATCGTGGCGATCAACTCGCTGTCAGACGAATATCGCATCGCCCAGCTACCGGCACAGGCTAACTCCATCGCAGATCGAATTCGCAATGATCAAGCCAATGCCGGTACGTGGGAACAGCGGTTTGGTTTCCGGGTTGTCGGCGTCGGCATCGAAAGCATCGAGTTCACCGAGCAATCGCGACTGCTGGTACAGCAATATGCGTCAGCCAAGATGAACATCTCCGCCTATGAGGGAATCTCGCAACAGGCAGGCAACATCGCTGCTCAGCAGCATATCGCGCGAGGTATCGAGCAGCATGGTCTGGGCGACGGCGGCGGCATGCTGTTCGGTATGAATCTGGCCCAGGCGATGGATCCGTTGACAGCGGCGGCCGGACACCAGTCAATCGTCGCAGCAGATGCGGTAACACCGACCAATCATCCACAGCAGGAGCCAGCGCCTCAGATGAGCGTCGAACAGCAGATCGATGCCGTCAAGAAGCTCAAGGAACTGCTGGATATCGGGGTTCTCACCCAACAAGAGTTCGACGCGAAGAAGAAGGACATCCTAGGACTGTAGATTCTGCGGGAGAAACGTCCCGTGCATCACAGTTGATGGGGCACTATAACCCTTGCGGCAATCAACACATTCAGTTATCAACTGACAATCGGTTACCAGACAACATCGAGAATATGGTTAACCGTTCAAATCAACGGTAGCTGAAAGCGCGAGGTGCAATAGGAGTCCTTGGCACCGTTCGGCGGCGTCCAACCACACCGTATACCTTGAAGAAAGGAATGACCATGAAGAAACCATTGGCCGGCATGCTTGCCATCATCACCGCACTGTCGCTGACGGCGTGCGGTACGGCGGAAAGCGATGACGCGGACAAGCCTGATGAGTCGACGACGACTTCGCAGACTCAGACCACTGAGGAAGATGCAGCCACTACCGCAGAGGAACCGGTTGAGGAGGAACCGGCGCCCGTCCCTGAACCGGCTCAGTCCGATACCGGCAGCGACTTCAAGGCATACATGGATAGCTACGAAGCGTTCATGAATGAATACGTTGATTTCATGCAGAAATACAAGGACGGCGGCCAGCCTGTCTCCATGCTGGCCGACTACATGGATATGCTGCAGAAGCAGCAGGAGATGACCAATGACTTCAACAACTACGATCAGTCGCAGCTCAGCGATGAGGAACTCCAGTACTATCTCGAGGTTCAGAATCGCGTGAATCAGAAGCTGCTCAGCGTGGCCACCATGTAACAATATGTTCACCCACGGAAACAGGGCGTGTACCGCTTGCGGAAGCGGTCACGCCCTGTTTCAAATCACCTCGGAAGAACCAGCGTCAGTCACGCTGCAGCGGCTTGCTTCCGCATCCGTCTCCGGTCAATCATCGTCCAGATTGCGCAGGCGACGGTGAGGATGAACGCCACCACGTACAGGTACATGCCCCAACCCCACGCAAAAGTGTCCGAGGGAACCACGCCACGGTCGGAGAAATCGTAGTTTTGCAATGCGAACGCGAGCATGGACAGCACATCGAACACCATAGCGGCAATCGGTTTGCGCAACATGGCGAACAGGAACGCAAGCAGCGCGAAAACGCCGATGGCCACGGTGATACCGAGTGTGAGATATGCCTGTCCGCCGGCTACGAACTCAATATCGGAAGACATGTAGATCCGGATGAAATCCACCATCGACGGATTGATCGCGTTCATACCTGTCTCATCGGTGACATACGTGGCATATTCCATATCCTTGGCCACGGCGTACGGCAGGAACAACGCGATGATCTCAATCAGCGGCCCCGCGGCCAATGACAACCTATGCGCCCACACCTTGGCATGCGGTTCGTTCATAACTATTCCCTTCCATCTGTCATGTCACCGTAAGCGCAGCGACACCTGATTATGAGCAGAGCTCGCCACACGGTATGAACCACAAAATAACCGCCCATCCCGTAATGGAAGCGCCTCGGCCAATATAGGTGGAAGTAGTGGGGGGGGGGGGGGGGGGGGGGGTGGTTGGTGGGGGGGGCCCCCCAACCCCCGCCCACCCGCCCCCGCCCCCGCCAGGCCCCAGGACGCCGGCCCCCGGCGGGGGGCGCCCGCC
>ERZ1090865.17-NODE-17-length-148776-cov-31.699605_pt1 | contig 148776 bp, 96 predicted proteins | sample MGYA00478478_ERZ1090865 | MGnify/ENA primary metagenome ERZ1090865 (study PRJEB33644, sample SAMEA5815715) | chicken gut metagenome | biome: Chicken; feature: Gastrointestinal Tract; material: Caecum | place: Ireland | collected 2019-01-01 | study: A study of the... | reverse complement strand
TAACCCCGGCCTCCAAACACAATAACCAGTGGCCTCAAAAGCTACGAATATTCATAAAGCTTCGCAATGCTGATGCCGTCCAACGGAACCCTCCACAACGGCATTCCTCAATGAAGTTGCGAAGCGTAAAGCTTCGCAATGATGGGCCAACACCGCACGGGGTTTATTAGTATCGTCCTCAATGAAGTTGCGAAGCGTAAAGCTTCGCAATCGGTGCTGTCACTTCCGGTAAGATTAGGGGTGGCATCCTCAATGAAGTTGCGAAGCGTAAAGCTTCGCAATTTTTGTTCGACGCCGGATAGCCGTTATTCGTCACGATCCTCAATGAAGTTGCGAAGCGTAAAGCTTCGCAATCGGGGTGAACTCGGTGGGGATGGCGGTCAGGGAGGTTCCTCAATGAAGTTGCGAAGCGTAAAGCTTCGCAATACGGGCCGACCGTCTGCGCCATGCTCTTCATCGCCTGTCCTCAATGAAGTTGCGAAGCGTAAAGCTTCGCAATTCGATCGAATCCAACGGTAACATCGGCATATATGCACTTCCTCAATGAAGTTGCGAAGCGTAAAGCTTCGCAATGGGAACGACGACCCCGCCCGGCGCGGGGCCTTTTCTCCTCAATGAAGTTGCGAAGCGTAAAGCTTCGCAATCCAGACCGTTCGCGGCCCCGGTGCAGGGCTTCTCCATCCTCAATGAAGTTGCGAAGCGTAAAGCTTCGCAATCGCGGCGCGTGTCTCGCATGGTCACGTCGCACTGTCCTCAATGAAGTTGCGAAGCGTAAAGCTTCGCAATGCGGCGCTCGCCGACCAACTCATCAGGAAGGAGGACGCTCCTCAATGAAGTTGCGAAGCGTAAAGCTTCGCAATGCCGTTCCGAGCGTATCGACGATTATCAGACCACTCCTCAATGAAGTTGCGAAGCGTAAAGCTTCGCAATCAGCTCATACCGGGACTAGGAGATGATGACGACATGTCCTCAATGAAGTTGCGAAGCGTAAAGCTTCGCAATTGTCGTGCAAGGTCAAGGGTTTCAGTTTAAACCTTCCTCAATGAAGTTGCGAAGCGTAAAGCTTCGCAATTTCGGACTGCTCCAGCACCGGGTGGAAGATATCGGATCCTCAATGAAGTTGCGAAGCGTAAAGCTTCGCAATGGCAGCTGCGTATGCCGGTGCATGTGCGACGGCAAGTCCTCAATGAAGTTGCGAAGCGTAAAGCTTCGCAATCGCGCCGGTGTCCTCCCATTGGCCGTTGTTCTCGTTTCCTCAATGAAGTTGCGAAGCGTAAAGCTTCGCAATAGCCATAGTTTAAGCAGTTGAAACCACATGGGCAAAACGGCGAGTTGCGAGAGACCTCGTTGTAGCAGGCATCATTGATGCACATTGTACGGCGGACATGGCTTCCGCCCACCTACGTCTGCTGCGAGAGCTTCGGCACCCGCTCCCGGATGATTCAGCTCTCGCAACAGCATAAGCACGCGAAACACTTTTCGGCGAGATGGTGGCCACGGTTGGCACGCGCGCGAGCGAATGCCAGAGTGAGACGAACATTGAAACAACGCAGGAACCGGGTAATCTCCGCATCCCATGTGCAGGCTCTGCTGTCCGCCCCATCTACTACCGATTATCCACTATTCACTTGTCAAGCATCATGATGGTATGACATCTCGCCATCCCACTTCCCATCCGAACAGCTACTCAGATAATCGTCGGAATGGCCACATCCTGATACGACTGTCTACCGAGGAACGTCATGTCCCCACGTGCAGTCGCTCCCGTTCCCAGCAAGCAAATCAGCACGGAGTCAGCGGACCGGTCCATCTCATCCTCTATCCGTCGTCGCACCTCCAGAATCTTGGACGGCCTGACTTCCAATAAAAAAACGCTGTATTGCAGCCGCTCGCCACACGTTGACAAAATCTTCGACACATGGCTGCGACGTCGATCATCGATGATGTCGTAAGCCACTAGGTAGCTTCTCTTTACCTCGGCCATGTGCCCCTCCTACCTGACCCGTATCCCCCGATATGAGGTCTGCGAACCGTCAAGATATCCCAGAATCATTCTGGCTTGAATCTCCACAATCCTGCGCCACGAGGCCTTGTACTTGAAAATCGGATGGGTAATCTCCGTCGCCATGCGTCGCTCATAGGCACCTATCAACGTCCTACGCGTCGTGTCGGTCATCCGAACCGACCCGAACACGTCGACGAATCCCTTGGAACTAACCTCACCGTTGTTGACCACGGTCTGCACGACGGAATCTGCAATCGGCGCGCGGAATTCCTCCATGAGATCCAACGCCAGCGCCGGCTTGTTTCGACTGCTACTGTGCAGGAATCCCGCATGGGTGTCCAAACCGCACGAAATCAACGCACGTACGCAATCGGACAACAGCAAGGTATATGCGTAGTCAAGCAACGCGTTCAAGGCATCCGGCGCCGGTCGGCGCATTCGTGCTTTCCATGGCCAATCGCCCCGTTTCTCCGGTTTGATGAGACTGCCGAATTGGGAGAAGTACAAGGAGGCCGCCTCACCTTCCAGTCCCAGCACATCCTGCCATCGGTTTGCATTGCCCAGACTCTTTTCGATATTTCGGAGCGGTGTCAACGCCGCATTATCTTTATCGGATCGGCGCAGCAACACCCGCTGATTGTGGACTTTCGCAATGATGAACTCCCTTGCAAGTCCCAGTCGACCTTCGTGTGAGGCCACGTGCTGTTCTACCCGATGCGCCCCATTGGGCCCGAAGGATGGCACACTCCATCCATACAGACGCCCGGATCCGCTGCACCATAGAATCGGGATGTCGCGCCACATGAGTTCGCGCATCAGACCGCTCGACAAATCAGTGTTTCCGTGAACTTGGAGGCCCTGAATGGTATCCAGAGGAATGGATGCGAGCTCCTCGCCTCCCTTGTAGACGACCATACGTCCGCCCCGGCTGAACGCCTTCGCACCGGGGGTGGCCAGGTGTGTGACTTGGCAGTCCGCCGACACCATGATGTTCCGTCGGGTGGCGGGCTTGAGCCGTCGTTCCTCCGGTAGACATATCCCGACATGGGAACAGTGCATGCAACGGGCATCATCTTCCAGCGGCTCCGGCGTCGTATCCGAATTGATCAGTTCCCGCACCGCTCGAACGGCCTGCTCTGCCTTATGGTAATCATCCGGATTCAAATCGACCGGGACACGGCGATGGTGTGTGGTGAAGAAGATCTCCGTGCCGCTGATGTGATATCCCATATCCTGCAGGCAGGCGGATTGCAAGGCCAGCTGGATTCGCATGGCCTCTGTAACGATCATCGCCTTTTTCACGGGAGTCGCCTTGTACTCCCTGATGAGGATTCCCTCCTCTGTTATCTGGACAGCGTCCAGTTTCCCGCACACTCCCCATTTCCGGTGACGTACCTCTACTGACCGAAACAGGCTGGCGTCGGTATTCGCATCATCGACGTTGCGATGGTCGTACATGCCTTGGGCCATCTGGCCAGACTCCACCCGCTCTCCCACAGACTCGAGCCATGCACGCCGCGGACAGAATATGTAGTTAGCGACCAAGCTGATGGGGATAGGATCGTCATCGATATCGCGGCCATTACCCATCATGATCCCGATTCCGCATCCAACGCGTACAGTTTGCCTCGTTCCAGCCACCGTTCCGGTGCGCTCTGGTTGTCCGACATGTACTGGTTGAACAGCACACAGGAGATCACGCCTTTCTCCTTCAACCAATCCACGCCTTGCGAAGGTGCAATGCCCTGTCTCGAGGCATTCCCCCGCAACGCCCCGGCGGACACCAGTGCCACACCGAACCGCAATAACGCCTCGCTGCGTACCACGGACCGATATTTCGCTAACGTCCAGGGCCGGTCGAACACCGGCAGAATCGCAAACCGACGTTGCTTGCTCATCTGAGTCAGCCCGGCGGTGGTATCACGATACTGTGCCGACGTGTTCACGGTATGGGGGAAAGCCGCTACACCTAGTAACGCGCACCATGCTCGGGCATTGTCCGTGGCCATCGGTCTGTGCAGCCCGGTGCCAGTCCGGCTTTGAGACGGATTGTTGGAGACTTCATCCGTCAGTGTCCGTCCGGTCAATCCATCCATAATCCGCTGGTCGGACCATTGGGCCACACGTTGCGCCAACGGCAGCAAACGGCCGCCGACGAACTCCTGTCCTTTGTTCCGGGTCACCATCTCCCAACGGCTGGCCCCGTAATCCGATTGCAACGATTTGTCGCCTTTCCGCCCCGACCAATATGACGGTTCGCCCAGCGCGCCGACATACCGCTGGTCACCAACCGTCTGCAGAACGTCGATCGCGGCCTGCCGATCGTGTTGCAGCCGACGCCATCCGTCCGGCTCCTGGATACCGCTCAGTCGCGGTGACAGCGTCGCATGAAAATTCGACTGTCGTTCACCGTCCTTGGCGGTGTAGTCACCTTCCGATTCCAGCCATGTCGATTGTGCCCAACGCCTTACGTGTTGACCGACCACGGAGGCCACGGATGCGATGTCCAGATCGTCGCTGGTGGAAAGCGCCGCGACACGCGTATCGCACCAGCGCAACCGACAGACCCGCTCCGATTCGGCATCATCCTCTAAGATCGAGGCAAGTCCCACCAGCATCAAATGGTCGAATGCATCCGTAATATCCGCAGGCAATGTAATCTCGTTCATCTCACCGTCCTTCCTTGGAGGATGTGATATCCGCAGCGCGCAGTATGGCTTCCAGATACGAGACTCCCCAATACCCGTACCGGCGGTTCGTGCGGTCAATCAGGCTCTCCCAACCCCCTTCGTCGAACAGGCGCCTCGCCCATGCCGTCACCCGAGCATCGACCTGCCCGGCCGCAGCGGGAATCAGGAATTCGGAGCCGTGAGCGAACGTGGCGCGGCCATGTCCATGTGACGTACCGATAAGCCGTTCAATCAGCTGATCGTCCACCGTCCGTCCGTCCGCGGAGAAGCCGGATACCTCTACCGCAGCCGCATATTCCGCGACGGAACGCTGCTCATGTCGCCAGCCGCGCAGATGATTGCGTTCCCTGAAACTCCTCTCGGCACGCCATGAAGAGAACACGCTTTTCGCCCAATACTCACCGTTTCCGCGGGGCCGTCCCCGCCGGAGCAGCCGTTGGAAGCGTTCATCCCGTTTACCGTCATCATGATGCAGGCCGGCGATATCCAACGATTGCGCCAACACCGGATCGAGACCTACGAGTTTGGCCAGGGCACACGCCCGATCCGAGACATGCCGCTGATGACCATTCGCACCATCCAGCAGGATGGTCTTGCCTCCGGAGATTTCCTGGGATGCCTCATCGCCGACAAGGCTGTCTTCGAATCGCACCACCACCCATAGGTCGTGATACTCCTGACGCTCCAATGGTACGTTCTTCTTCGTCTGCGTATCGTATTCCCCCGCATCGTCGAAGGTGTCAACCAGCACATGACGGGTTCCGTCCACCGGGAGCGAACCATGTGGACGATGCAGATCCAGCAGGCTCTGCGCGATACGGTCGATTTCCCGCTTCAACGTTCCGACTCGTTCCGACGATTCCCCGGCCGTCTCTTCGAACTGCTCCCTGAGCGCCGTCAGTTCCGCCAGCCTGTCGCGGGACAGTGTCGTCAGCTTATCGTTAGCAAGCATATCGATATGGACAACACCAATTTCAGACAAACACTCGTTGTATACGTCTGGTGCGCAATCGCTTTTATCAGGCGCATACAGATGCATTGGGGCATCGCTAAACAGGTTGGCATAAGAATCGACGATCACAATATCTCCGGACCGCAGCGATTCGACGCTCGTCCCGGAAGAAGCCGTAAGTTCCGTGACCCGTTGGCCTTCAGGTTCCGAAGCCCGGTATAGGAATGCACGACTCGGGCGGCATTCATATACCGCATCATCCGACCGTTCGCCGGAATCCGAACATATGAGCGCAGCCCCATCCTCCTGCAGATACGAGAGCAGGCTCTTCGTCCTACCGACAAGCTGTGACCTCGAGCGTACCGGGAACACCTCGGCATCCACAGGAGGGGTCAATTCCAGCAAATTGGCCGAGACTGCGGTGTCACGTGGCAAATCACGTACCACCACGCCAATACCGGGCATATCGTCACCGTCCAGTGCGTCACGCAGCCAGAGGTCCAAATCGGACGGGGTCTGCTGCAGTTCCTCAATGCGCACGTCGCCGCAAAGGTTTTCGTCGGTGTATGAAAGATTCTCCACATCCCACGGTTCCAACCGCTGATACAGCAGACGCCTCGCCTGTTCCCCGGGAACTGTGTTCCCGGCGAGCGTCCCCTGCAGAACGGACCATGCACAGATGTCCCGACCGGATTCCGTCCCTCCCGGCAGCGTGTCCAACCATGCGGCGGTCTCGGTGCACGTTTCCCGGTCATAAGGACCGCGTGCCTTGTTCCATTCGGTATTGCTCGCATCATCCGACAAGCCGTATACATATACGTGTGCCTCAGGAAGCAGCCCGCGACGGTTCACACGTCCGGCTCGCTGCACCAGCGATGCCCCTGGGGCCAACTCCGTCACCAAGTCCGCGAAGTCCACATCCACACCGACCTCCAGGGTCTGTGTGCCGATGACGCAGCACGGAGTCTCATCCGATTCACCGCCCGCAGACGCGCTATACAGCTTTGTCAGAACCGACTGTTTATCGTGCGGGCGCATCGGCCCGACAAATGCCTCGACCGGTCGTGCGGTGACCTTCTTCAGCGCTTTCGAGAGGGCGCCATGCACCGTTTCCGCCGCGGCCACCGTGTTCAGTATGCACCCCACAACCCGGGTACCCTGTTCACCGTCATGGGTCATGTTCTCTTGAACCAACGCCTTACAACGATCAACGATTGCCCGCAACAGCTGCCGCTGGGTCGTCGCCGTCCGGTCCACGAAGGCCGATTTAGGCGTGCAGAGACGTCGTTCCAAAGACTCATCAACAGCGAAGTCCGATTCCTCGACGCTGACGGATTCAAGACACGTCCCCGAATCTTCCGCAGCGGTGGGTGTCGCCGTCGTCTCGACAACCTGCAACGGGGTTACCGCAGCACGGATAGAGTCGCACTCCGCCATCGATTCGAGACGTTGCACCTGCCGCGCCGTCAATACCAGTTGCCGACTCAGATGCGCCTCGTCGGCCACCAGCACGGTGTCGTAGGCCAGTAATCCCGCTTCCAACGACCGCATCGTCGCACTCGTACCGTACCCGCGGAACAGCAGTCGACTGCCGAACATGTCAGGCGTAGCACAGATAACCACACAGGTCTGAGGATAATATCGCCATTCCCGGCTCTCCGACGTTGATGCCAAACCACCGCGCAACTCGACGACACGCAGCGGCACTCCGTCCCCCACAACCTGTGCCGATACATCAATTCCAGCACGATAGCATAGTCCGCGGCGGAACTCCCCCAATACGGACGACGAATCAGTGTCGTCCTTGTTCCTGGTCGTGATGACCCGTTCGAGAGCGGTAGCTTCCTCGTACTGGTCGTCTACAAGGGACCTCCGGTTCACGGTCAGTGCCAGACGGCGAGGAATCCGCTGCAATGGCACCTGCGCAAGTGCGTCCGCGTAGGCGATACCGTCGACGTCGCACAGGTCCGGGTTTTTCTCGGCCTGATGTTGCAGACCCGCCATCGCATTCAGGAACACGTGAACGTCGATCACGCTCGTCTTGCCAGCCGCCGTAGGCGCGACGATGCGATCGGGCCACCGTCCATGCCGTGCCACGTTCAACATCAGCCGACATTGCCAATGATAGGGCACCCGCGGCGCGACGGCACCATCATCACAGTGCGCACAGGCGACGAATTCCCTGAATCGCGCCGTCAGATAGTCGTCCACACTCATGTCAGCCATACTGGTACCTCTTGTCCATCACGACCATCCAGATTCAGACATGTCTTCGGCAGATCAACCGGTAGCAGGAATCCACCGCCGAGATGACGGCTCTGTCCGATGGCGAGCGCAGCACAGTCAAGACCGTCCCCATCTGCGTTGATAGAAATCAGCGCGCTCAGTCCACGAATCGTATTGGATTCGTGGGCGTGGTGGACATAATCGACCATGTCGAGCCGATAGACCGTCCGCGCGTCAAACACCCGGCAACGTAGCGAGACGTCGTCACGAACCCGATCGACGAACGACCATATCCGGTCCTCATAACGGTCTTCAGGTCGGTTGTCTCCCTGCAATGCGAAATGGTCTCGCCAGACATGTCCCAACGACAGATACACGGATTCACGGCTACTCCAGCGCCTGAGCCCATCCGAAGCGGGAATCGCACGGGTCTCAGCGATGGCCATCGGCGAGGGGAACCAGAACCGGACGGTGTCCTCCGCCGGCGGATTCCAAAACCGGGTGGCATCGATACGCACTGGTTCACCGAGCCGGATGCGCTGCCGATTCCGAGCGAAATACAGCGGGCTGCCGGCGCTACGTCTGCAGGTCTCGTACAGTCCGATGGCCTCATCGTCGGTCATATGTTCCGGGAGCAACAGCAGGAACGCCGGTAGTCGTCTGGCAATCGCCTCCGGCAGCAGACCGGCGTACTTCTTCGCCATCCGTGCGGTAAACGGTTGGATGGCGATGTTGTTAGCCGGCTGATCGCCTGTCCCTTTCTGGTATTTGCCGAGCAACACAGCCGGAGGGTCGATGCCCCATGCCTTGACCAGGAAGCGGTGCAGAGCCACGGACCAGCCCACATAATCGGATTCCGGCGGGTTCCATGCACCGGACACTCCTTCCGCCTCGTCTGGCGTGACCGGGATGAGCAAGCCTCGAGGCCATGGCCCTGTGATTCGAGAACCTCCCTCCGTCCGAAGATAGGTGGCGATCTCTTCGGTGGCAGTCATTGGAACGGCCTGCAGAAGGTTCTGTTCGTCTTCCTTCTCACTGACTTTTCCGCCCTTAGCCACATTGCATCGCGCATACCCGTCATCCAGCTCCTCCAGCCGGCCCTTGCCTGGGTATGCAAAGGCCGGGCCACGCGCTCTCAGCGCGTTGAATCCATCGGATTCGGCACGCAGCAAAGCCCCCGGCAGCGGGAATTCCATCTCCGTCGACACAGCGAGACGAGCCTTGGAACATGCCTCCCCCAGATACGGGACCTCCGCGCACAAGGCGGAAAGCGCGGTCAGAACGGTCGGTTCCGGATCGTTCCGCCATTGCCATGTCAGCAGGCCATCATCACCGTCAGCATAGAAGGCGGCCACCGACGCCCCGGCGGATTCGATCTTCGGACGTTGTTTGCCCTTTGTTCTATCGATATACCCTTTGTCGCGGTACACCACCACGTCGGCCGACTCGCCCTCGGCAGCGGCAAGGACGGCAGGCAGGCGGACCGAGTCAGGAGGGTTGCCTTCCAACCAGCGCAACGCTGCTTCGATGGCCGCATCATCCGGCCCATCGTCGTTTTCATCCTCCACACGCCGACGGAACCGGAACGTCGTGTACGCAGTGGAAACCAGTGCCTTGTACAAGCGGTCCGGGGAGGGGTAGCGTTCAGGCACGCCGCCGGAGTCCCTTCCCTGGTACAGGTTCGCCAAGAACCTGGCGGATATAGACAGTGGCATGGTCACTCCTCGTCGGCAGAGCTGTTACGCAGCACCTCGGGATTACCCTGCACTTCGAAGACCTGTCCTTGCCAGTCGATGCCCGCCTTGTCATGCGCCTGATCGTAGGCCGCCCGCAGCAACGCTTCCGCGGTCTCGATGGTCAGCGGTTCAAGTTCCACGTCATCCTTGCCGAACCTGCCGTTCAACGTGAATGTCGGGGCTTCCTTCTCATTGAGGAAGCAGTTGGCGCGCAGCACCGGATCAGCATTGAAACCGACCATCGCACGCAGGATCACCGCGGCAATCAGCGCGCGGATTGCCGCATCACCTTCCTTGCCCTTACCGAACCTGAACGAGCGCAACGTCGCGAAGCTCAGCACATGGATGCACAGTGTCCGACTGACTGCGACACCGTCGAGCACGTCGTTGCCGGCGTTGGGAGGAATCGCGCCCAAGCCAATCGCCGACCCCTTGCCGTTGGTCTCGAACTTCTTTTTCGTTCCTTCACTCAGATCGGCACCCTCGGTGATCTTCTCGCGATCTTTCCGATTCGCCACGACAATGCTCGCCTCCACCGGGTCGACTCTGGCACCCGCGCGATGCACCACCGGATCGCCATCATCCTGCACGGCCAGCACGCCGACAATCTCTCCGCCGAATACCGACGGAATACGAAGCTGATTACGGCTGCGCGTGGAGTCCCACCCGCCAAACGCCACAGTGTCCGGGGACAGATCGAACAGCGGCATCAGATTATCCAGAGTGCAGTTGCGAGCCGCCGTATACAATTCGGACCGGGACGTCGGCTGTCCGTCATGTGTGCCTACACGGATGTGTCCATCGAATGCACGATGGGGTAATTCCGTGTCGAGGAACTGTCGCTCCCCCGAGTCGGTCCGGTAGGTGACGCGGATACGCGGCATCCGTGCCAGCAGACCGTCGTCGTCCTTCATCGCATCGGTGATGGTCTTCTCCAGTCGGTTCGCATGGGAAGTCTTGGAATCAATCAGCACCGTCTTACAGGCTTTGTCGTCGATGTACCGGTTCTCGATGACGTACGTGGCCGCATTGCCGTTGGTGTATTTGGCAGGCGCGACGATACTCTCGTCCCCACCGGCAGGCACCATCTCGATGCGTTCGGTCAGACTGTTGGCCCCGCCGATACGCACAGCCTCGTTGAGATCGTCCAATGTCAAAGCCCGCATGATGCAATCCTTTCAATCCCTATACCCGGCCTCAATGCCAGATCCACCCCCTTCATCCTACTGTATCGACATGGCGGAACGACCGCACCGACCCACCGTGTCGCAAGTGACGGCACCACCCATGGTATCCGTCGACGGTGCCGCACCGCAGCATGACCGCCGCGTCGCAGGCCGGGGACGTCATGCCGCACAACGCGCCGGAGAGCCGGCCCTACTTCTTGACGCCGCCGAACCGGCGATCGCGGTGGATGTAGTGGTCGATCGAACGCCACAGCACCTCGCGGCCGCAGTCGGGGAACAGTTCGGGCACGAAGTCGAGTTCGGCGTAGGCGGCCTCCCACGGCAGGAAGTTCGAGGTGCGCTGCTCGCCCGAGGTGCGGATCACCAGATCGCAGTCGGGGATGTCGGGGTTGTACAGATGCTCGGCCACCATCTTCTCGGTCACCCGGTCGCCGCTGATGCGGCCGTCACGCACCTCGCGCGCGATGGCGGCGCAGGCGTCGGCGATCTCCGCGCGCCCGCCGTAGTTGATGCAGAACACCACGTCGATGACCTTGTTGCGCTTGGTGCGTTCCATCGCCGATTCAAGCTCGTCGATCACCGACTTCCACAGCTTCGGACGACGCCCCGACCAGCGCACACGCACGCCCCACTCGTCCATCTGGGCCACGCGACGGCGGATGATGTCGCGCGAGAAGCCCATCAGGAACCGCACCTCCTGCGGGGAGCGCTTCCAGTTTTCGGTGGAGAACGTGTACAGGCTCAGATACCGCACACCCGCCTCGATGGCCCCGGCAATAGTGTCGAACACCACCGGTTCGGCGGCCTGATGGCCTTCAGTGCGGATCAGGCCGCGCTGCTGCGCCCAACGGCCGTTGCCGTCCATGATCACGCCGATATGCCGGGGAACCTTGCCCTTCGGGAAATCCGGGATGCGCGAAGGATCGGAAAACGGCGCGGCGGGCACACTCAACGACGTGTAGTCAACGTTCTCAAAAGCCATACTACGCATCTTACCGGCTGAGGCCGCCTCCCGGGCACGTCCGGGAGAAAACCTCCCAAAACGACTGGGTTTCGCAGCCGAGTCCGCTACAGGCGCATCGAACGCAGCGGACGTTCCAGATAGTATTCGGCCCAGTCCCCCACCAGACGAGTCACCCGTGAATCAGGCGGGCGTTCGCCGAGCGCAGCCCAATCCCCTGTCAGCAACGCCCGCAGTTGGAGCCGTTCCCCCTCGTTCAGACCGCGCGCCTCGGGTGTGCGATCGGCCGCACACATCACGCCACCGGCCGGAATCGACAGGTACGTCAGTGGTTCACGCTCGCCGCAGACCACGCACGAATCGAGCCTGGGCGTCCAGCCGGCCAGAGCCAGCGCCCGCAGCACATAGGAGTCGCCGATCGATCGCGCCGGATGAGCCTGCTTGGACAGGGCGTGCAGGGCGCCGATCAGCAGGCGGTACTGTTCCGGCGCGGCCTCGCGCTCGGTGTCGATCAGCTTGTCCAGCGTCTCCGCCATGACCCCGGCCGCCATATACGCGTCATAATCCAGGCAGATCGACGACGCGTAGGCCGATATGGTCTCGGTCTGGGAGATGACGTCCAACGACCGGCCCTCGGCGATAAGCACATTCACGCGCATGAACGGTTCCAGACGCCCGCCGAACCGCGATTTGGTCCGTCGGACACCTTTGGCCACGGCGCGCACCTTGCCGTGCATGCGGGTGAACAGTGTGATGATGCGGTCGGCCTCCCCCAGTTTGGCGGTGCGTAGGACCACGCCCTCATCCGTATACAACGCCATCGCGCACCTCCATCCGGACCTCAGTATACGAGCGGTTCGGCATACGAGAACAGGCCCCAGAACGCGAACACCAGCAGGACGGCGAACATGGCGGTTCCGGCCAGCCAGAACATCACGCTCCCCAATCGGCGCGAGGCCAGCACCGGCTGCTCGCCGGTCACGATCTCCCGCACCGCCCCCTTGCGCGGCGGCACCCGCAGGATGCCGCGGGCCGAGGCCACCTCGACCAGCCGGGCGAGCACGCCCGACCATTCCCACACCACCAGCGCGCACACCACCTGTGCCACCGGCCAGCTCCAGTACATGATGCCCGGATCATGCGCCGGCGTGCCGCCCCAGGCCAGGTTCACCACCGACATGATGATGCGTCCCATGGCCGCCACGAACAGCAGCAGGGTGAGCCCCGTGGCCATGACCAGCAACGCCAGCGACCTGCCGAAACCGTGGCTGAAGCCGAACACTGGCTCCTTGCGCCGCAGCCCCTGCCGTATCCGGCGCGTCGCACCCACCAGAGCGACCGCCGCCGAGGCGATCAGCAGCACCAGCGTCAGGATATGCAACACCACGCCGTAGACCGTGGCCACGCGCTGCGCCCGCAGTGTCGGCACCGCGCTCGACTGCCGGATCGGCGCCCCCGCCACCTGTTCGCAGATCGGATCGAGCCCGGCCAGCGTGCCGCCGATCCAGTCGATCAGATCGTTCACGTAGTTGCCCGCATACGGGGTGCCGAGCGCCGTCAGGTCGCCGGGCCGGAGCACATGGTTGCCGCCGCGGTAGCTGCGTATCACCACATCAGGGTTTCCCGCCCGCTCGCACATGTCCAGGATGGTGTGCAGACCGTCGACCTGCGCGGTCATCACATCCCGTGAACCGTACGCCACGAATGTGGGGATGGCGTACGCCTCCGGTGTGAGCGTCCGGATGTCCAGGTTCGTCAGTCCGAACAGCGCCGCGTCGATGTTGAACACGCGGCGGACGAAGGACTGGTAGCCGCCGTGGGCGCCGGCGAGCGTGAAATCCTGCGCGACGAAGAACGCCAGCGATTCCCGGGGCGTGAACACCATCGGGCTGAGCAGGATCTGGAAGGCCACGTCGGGGTCGTCCTGCAGCAGATAGCTGGAGATCCACGTGCCCTCGGAGGTGGCGTAGATGCCGACCTTACCGTCGTCCACCGCGTCCAAGCCGCGGATGTAGTCGATGACCGCGTCATAGGCGTCCGCGGAGGCCGGATAGTCCCGGTTGATGTCGATGGTGGACCAGGCGGGCTTGTCCACCACAGCGGTCACGATGCCGGCCGTACCCATCGCCTTCGCCACGTCGCTGAACGAGTTGTCGCAGGTGCCGTACCCAGCCCCGTGCAGGAACACGACGCCGGGCAGACCGTTTCCGGCATCGACCGGCTCGCGGACGTGCACGTTCAGCTTCTGGATCTCGCCTGTGGATGCGCGGGTGACGTCGATGGTCACGTAGCGGTCACGCACCTCGTAGGTGCCGAGCGCGGGCAGCGGGACGTCGTCGGGGTTGGCGAAGGCGACGGCGGTGTTGGGGGTCGATGGCGTGATGGTACGTCCGGTGGCGTCGTCATGCCATTGGACGTCGGTCAACGTGGAGACGGTGACCAGGATGCCGAACAGCACGATGAATATCGGCAGCGTGGTCAGCAGACGCCGGCGGCGGCTCCAGCCGCCCGGCCGCCGTGTGGACTTCCGATGATGCATCACGTCGGTTCATTGTAGTCACGCGACGGCCGGTGCATGAGCTCACGCGTGACGCGCGGTATGGGTGATCGGCACGACGACCGGCCCGGTGGCGCCGGCCGGCACCTGGCCCTCGGCCTCCATCTGCGCGGCGATCTCGTTGGCCTTCTCCAGCAACGTATCCACGATCCTGTCCTCGGGCACCGTTTCGATGACCTTGCCCTTGATGAAGATCTGCCCCTTGCCGTTGCCGGAGGCGACGCCCAGATCGGCCTCGCGCGCCTCGCCCGGACCGTTGACGATGCAGCCCATCACGGCCACGCGGATCGGCGCGGTCACATCCTTGAGTCCTTCGGTGACGGCGTTGGCCAGCTGGATCACATCCACCTGCGCGCGTCCGCAGCTCGGGCATGAGATGATGTCGAACTTGCGCGGGCGCAGTCCCAGGTATTCAAGGATCTTGCACCCCACCTTGACCTCCTCGACCGGCGGCGCCGACAGGGAGACGCGGATCGTGTCGCCGATGCCCTCGGCCAGCAGCGCGCCGAACGCCAGACAGGACTTGATCGTGCCCTGCCAGGCCGGACCCGCTTCGGTGACGCCCAGATGCAGCGGCCAATCGCCCTTGGATGCGAGCAGTCGGTAGGTCTGCACCATGGTGATCGGATCATGGTGCTTGACGGAGATCTTGAAATCATGGAAGCCCACGTCCTCGAACATGCGGGCCTCCTTCAGCGCGGAGGCGACCAATGCCTCCGGGGTCGGCCCGCCGTACCTGGCGTACAGCTCCTTGTCCAGCGAACCGGCGTTCACACCGATGCGCAGCGAAATGCCCGCGTCGGTGGCGGCCTTGCAGATGGCCGGTCCCACCTCGTCGAACTTGCGGATGTTGCCCGGGTTCACGCGCACCGCCGCGCATCCCGCGTCGATGGCCTGGAACACGTACCTGCTCTGGAAATGGATGTCGGCGATCACCGGAATCGGCGACTTCCTGACGATTTCGGGCAATGCGTCGGCATCATCCTGGCTGGGCACCGCCACGCGGACGATATCGCATCCGGCGGCGGTCAGCTCGGCGATCTGCTGGAGCGTGGCCGACACGTCCACGGTCGGAGTGTTGGTCATCGACTGCACGGAGATCGGCGCCCCGCCGCCGACCGGCACCGGCCCCACCATGATCCGGCGGGACTGGCGGCGCGGATGGAGCGGACTCTCGCTGATCGCGGCCTCGCCTGTTTTGCGGAACGGCTTGTCGTTGGTCATATCACCGGTCATGGTTTCGGCTGGGGTATCGTTCTGAATCACAACTGCTTGTCTATCAGATCATCGGCACGACGGCGAGCTTCGAGCTCGACTTCGCCCATTTCCTCCACGGAGGCGAACACCGGGTTGCCGCGCAATTCGGCGTCCATCTGGTCGATGACGGCCTTGACCGTATCCACGATGCCCAGGTAGGGCAGCCGATGGTCCAGGAACGCGTGCACGGCCTGCTCATTCGCCGCGTTGAGCACGGCGGTATGCTTCTGCGAGGCCTTGAGGCACTGACGCGCCAGATTCACGGCCGGGAACGCCTCATCGTCCAATGGCTCGAAGGTCCAGGTGGCGGCCGTCGTCCAGTCGCAGGGCGCCGCGATGTCGTCCAGACGATCCGGCGCGGACAGGCCCAGCGCGATCGGCAGACGCATATCCGGCGGCGAGGCCTGGGCGATGGTGGCGCCGTCACGGAACTCCACCATCGAGTGCACGATGGACTGCGGATGCACGGTCACCACGATCCGGTCAGGCTCGATGTCGAACAGACGGCTCGCCTCGATGACCTCAAGTCCCTTGTTCATCAGCGTGGACGAGTTGATGGTGACGACAGGCCCCATGTTCCACGTCGGATGATGCAGCGCCTGCTCGGGGGTGACGTCAGCCATCTGCTCGCGCGTCATGCCGCGGAACGGGCCTCCCGACGCCGTGACGATCAGGCGCGAGACCTCGGCATGGGTGCCGGAGCGCAGCGACTGCCAGATCGCGGAATGCTCGGAATCCACCGGATTGATCTGATTGTCCCGGGTCTGGGCGGAGAACAGCAGGTTGCCGCCCGCCACCACCGATTCCTTGTTCGCCAAGGCCAGTTGGGAGCCGGCCTTCAGCGCGGCGATGGACGGCTTCAGGCCGATCGAGCCGGTGATGCCGTTGAGCACCACCGCGGCACCGCATCCGGCGACGGCCTCCACCGCATCCGGTCCGGCTTGAATCTGCGTGGTCACGGCACCGGCGCGGTCCAACGCCTCCCGCAGCGCAGGCACCACGTCGGCCCGGTATACGGCCACCTGCGGCACCTGGAACTCCGCGGCCTGCTTGGCCAACAGCTCCACATGGGCGCCGCCCGCCGCCAATCCGACGACGGTGAACCGGTCACGGTGACGCGCGATGACGTCCAATCCCTGGGTGCCGATGGAACCGGTCGACCCGAGGATGACCACGGTAAGGTTCTGATTCACTGTTCCGTCTTCTTCCGCGTCGGTTCGTCATTGTCGAACGTGGGGAACGACAGATCGGGGATGTCCAGAGACGGCATGGCGTCCAGGTTCAGCGAGCGCACCGTCGGCACGCTGGGGACATCCAATGACGGCACCTGCGGATCGGAGGCCGTCTGCATCGGCTGGGTCTGCTGCACGGCGGCGGCCAGATGCGCCAATCCCGCCAGCGGATCCTCGCTCTGCTCCGGAGTGCTCTTCTCTGGAGTGCTCCGTTCGGGCTGCTGTGCCGCGGCCGCCGGCTCGGTCGGCCGGGCGTAATCCCATGCGACCGGTGCCGGTGCCGCAGGAGCCGTGTATTCGGGCGCGGGGACCGGAGCAGGCATGGCGGTCGTCACCGGGGACGCCGTCTCGGCAGTCGGTGCGGACGGTGCGGGTGCCGGGGCAGGCGGCACGGGCGCCACCGCGGGTTCGCGCGGGGCAGCAGGTGCCGGAACGGCGAAGATCTGCTGCTCGACGCGATGCAGTTCGGCGAAATCGTCGTCCATCACCGTGGGGGACGCGGCCGTATCGAGCGGCTGGCTCTCCCCCCTCGGCGGGAACAGCGCCGGAGCCGCGGCCGTCTCGGCCGCCGTGCTGCGCTGCGGCGTGGTGGCGGGGTCGTGGACGTAGTCCGACACGCGGGCATAGGACTCGATGCGGCTCAGCAGCCGCACGCAGGCGTTCAGGTAGTTGTCCACCTGGCGTTCGTCATAGCCGCGCTTGCCCTTGCGCTGGGTGAAGATCACATTGGCCACGCTGGTGGAGTTCACATCCACCAGATCCTTCACGTCGTCGGCTGTCACCCCGTCCACGCCCAGTTCCGCGGCGGCCTTGTCGATGACCTGATCCACCAGACGGTCGACCTGCTTGCGATCGTAGGACGGAGCCTTGGCGTCACCCGGGCGGAAACGCTGACGCGCCGCGCGGTCGGCGTGAGCGGCCAGGCTGCGGTACAGGTCCTCGGTCTGGGCCTTCCACACCACACGCCCGTGGCGTGCGATCTCCCGGGTGGTCTGCTGATCCACCACGGCGCGTTCGAGCCGGCCCAAGGCGGCGTCCACCTGGCTGATGACGTAGCCGCCCTTGCTCAGGTCGAACGACACGTTCTGGATGTCCTGCTGCGTCAGCTGGGCGTCTTCGCTGTCATACAACGCGTGGGTACGTTCGAGGAACTCATCCACCTGTTCGGGGTTATATCCCCACTTGCGCTTGCCCGCCCGGGCGATGCCCGAAGCGTTCCTGCCGGATTCAGGTTGCTGCGCCATGGCTCTTGACCTCCTACGGTTACAACTCTGTAGTCCAGATTACGTGACCGTTGCGACGCGCCCGAACACCAACACACGCCACGCGCTCGCCATACGGTCGAGGCATACGGTACAGTAGGTCGATGCGGGCGATTAGCTCAGTTGGTTAGAGCGCCACCTTTACACGGTGGATGTCGGGGGTTCGAGTCCCTCATCGCCCACACGAATCGTTATGGCCGCCGCAGCAATGCGGCGGCCATACGTGTATTCAGCGCCCCTTGCCGAAGGCGCGCAGTCGGATGCCGTTCCAATCGGAGCTGACCGTCAACGGCGTCGCGGCGTTCATGCCTGCGGTTTTGGCCGCGGACTGCACCGTGCTGGAGCTGGCGGCGCCCGGACGTCCCGGCTTCGGGGTCAGCACCCACAGCGGACCGTCCTCCCCCAGCACCGCATACGCGTCCACAATCGTGTCGGACAGTGAGTCCTCGTCGTCACCGTCCCTCCACCAGATGATGACGCCATCAACGGCGGAATCGTAATCCTCGTCGACGAGATCCTCACCGGTCAGTTCCTCGATGGATGCACGGATGGAATCGTCTACATCGTCATCCCATAGCCATTCCTGGATGATGTCCCCACGGCTGAAACCGAATTCTTCAGCGTGTCGTGATGCTGTTTGGTTCACGTTGCACAATATACCAAACCGGTGTGAACTCACGGGGTCTTTCCGCGCCGATTCGCGATTCCTCCCACATTCCGGACGCCCGTTGCCGCGCCGGGCGACGCCCTGTCCTACCGCGCCTTGCAATGCGGCAGGTCATCCCCCCTGCCCTGGCCGATGGCCGTCAGCGCATCGTACGCCTCGGACAGCGTGGATACGCACACGTCGCGCAATCCCTCGGGAACGTTGCCCACCACCTCGGCGCCGTTCGCCTCCGGCGCGAGGAACCAGGTGGCGCCGTCGCGCTTGGCCCCCAGCATCTTCAGGCGCACGCCGCCGATGGCGCCCACGTTGCCCTCGGCATCGATGGTTCCGGTGCCCGCGATCGTCCGCCCGCCGGTCTCGCTTTCGGGCGTCAACTTATCAATCAGCCCCAGCGCGTACATCATGCCGGCCGAGGGGCCGCCGATGCCTTCCACATGCATGTCCACGTCAACGCCCGACACATCCACGCCCCGGTCCTGCAGGAACGCCAGCGCGGCGTCGACCGCCTCCTGCTGGGATTGGTCCATCTCCTGCTGGCTCTCGCCGGCGTACTCTTCGGCAGTCTGCCCGATCGGCACCACGGCCTCGCTCGGCATGACCACGGTGTCCGGGTCGAGCCAGCCGATCAGCGCCACGATATTCGACACCGGATATCCGGGCACGCCCGACGCGTTGACGGTGGTCAGCAGCAGTTCGCCCTCGTCCGTGTAGGTGTCGGCGCCCTCGACCGCAATAACCTCGCCGCCGGACCGCCCCGACAGCTCCCCCAGCACATCCTGCGTGGGCCCGGGGGTTTCGATGCAGTAGGGGCTGGGAGCCGCCAACGCGACCAGTCCCAGCAGCACGGCGAACAGCCCGGCGCAGTACCGCAGCGAACGGGTTTCGAAGTACCGCCTCAGACGTCGGAATGCGCCTTTGGCGTGAAAACGGCGCGTGGAGTGCATATTCGGCATACCTCCCATACTATGGATACAACCGACGTTATCCTCACAGCGCGAAGGCGGAGACCGATATGGACGAGAATGCTATCCGGCAATGGCTGATCGAATGCTTCGGACCGATTCAGGGTGAGATGGCCTGGAGCCAGATCGCGAATCTGCCCGAGCCGATTCGCGAGCAGCTGCTCAGCCAGGATCCGAGCCGGTTGCCCAAACCCGCCGAGGTGCAGTCGATGATGCAGGCGTTCACCGCCGGGGGGCTGAACACCATGGACGATATGCAGCGCACCGTGCAGGAGGGGCCCATCAACGTCAAGCTCGCCACCTCCATAGCGCTGCAGCAGGCGAACGGCGAGGGCAGCGACCGCACCGTGAACGCCGAGCAGGGCCAGCTGGCCCGCAGGACCGTCAGCGAGGCGAACCTGTGGCTGGATACGGTCTGCCGGTTCGACCCGGTGCCCGGCGAGGTGCAGCTGCTGACCCGCTCCGGCTGGGTGGAGGGCACGCTGGATGCGTGGGCGGAGTTCGCCGCGCCGGTGGCCCAGTCGATGAACGACGCGGTGGCCTCCGTGATGTCCGAACGGCTCGGCGACGCCTTCGGCGACGGCGAGGTGGCCGGCATGTTCGCGGGCCCCGTGCCGATTCCGATTCCCGAGGGGATGAAGGACCCCGCCCAGCTGATACGGTTGTTGGCGAACACCTCGTTCGCCATGCAGCTGGGGAAGGCCGCCGGCGCGATGTCGCACGAGGTGCGCGGCAGTTTCGATCAGGGGCTGGCCCTGCTGAAGAATCCCGCAGGCGCGCTTATCGTGCAGAACATCATGGTGTATGCGGAATCGCTGGATATCCCGGTTGCCGAGGTCATGGCGTTCATCGCGTTGCAGGAGCTGGCCCATGCCCGGCTCTTCGCGGCCGTGCCGTGGCTGATGCCGCGGTTCGAGGCCCTGATCGGCAAGTATGCGCGCGGCATCACCATCGACCTGGACGCCATGGAGGAACAGCTGCGCGACGCCGCTTCGATGGATCCGGATTCCCTGTCCGGGGCGGTGAATCTGACCAAGGTGGGCATCCCCGACACCCCCGAACAGCAGGAGGCGCTGGCCAGCCTGGAGAATCTGCTGGCCCTGGTCGAGGGATGGGTCGATTGCGTGACCTGGAAGGCGGGCATGGCCCATATCCCGCATATCGAACAGCTCCGTGAGATGTCCCGCAGGGAGCGCGCCACCGGCGGCCCCGCAGAACGCACCTTCGCCCAGCTGCTCGGGATGCATCTGCGCCCCAAGCGCATGCGCGAGGCCGCCGCCCTGTGGGAACGCATCGGTCTGGAGGACGGCGACGACGCGCGCGACATCCGCTGGTCGCACCCCGATCTGCTGCCCGTCATGCCCACCGACGACGATCGCTCCATCGCCTCGGCCCCGGACGACGCCGAGATGGACGCGCGTCCCGCCGATACCGATGCCAGCTCCGGCGATGACGGCACCACCGGCATCGACTGGGACGCCGAGCTCAGCAAACTGCTGGATGAGGGGCTGCCCGACGACGGGACGTCCGACGGCGACTCCTCCGGCACCGAACCGTCCGACAATTACGACAATTAAGCAAGGAAACGGCTGGCGCTGCGCTGCATGGCCGCAGCGCCGTCCTTGCCCCGCGCGTAGGACAGGTGCAGCGAATCCTCGGCGCGCGTGATGCCGACATACATCAGCCGCCGCTCCTCCTCCAACAGATCGCCCGGGGCGGGCGAACCGTACGGCAGCAGTCCCTCCGAGCAGCCGATCAGGAACACGTGCTTGAACTCCAAGCCCTTGGCGGCATGGATCGTGGATACGGTCACACCCGCGTCATCGCCTGAAACCCCCAACGTCTCCAGCATGGCCTGCCGCCCGGCCTGCCCGTCGTCCAATGCCGAACGCTGCCATCCGGCATCGCGACGCACCCGGAACCGCAACCCCTCACGCCGCAACGCCGCGCACACCACCTGCTGCTGCGCGTTGAGCCGCGTCAGTACCGCGCAGTCCTGCGGTGCCACCCCGCGCGCCGCCAGACGGGCGATCGCCGCGGCCACGCCGGCCGCCTCGTCGGCGTCCGTGCCGTACACGGTGCGGCTGATCCGCATGCCATCCCGGCGGCCGGAATCCAGCTTCAGGTAATCGGCCCGGTTCGGCGACGCCCCCAGGACGCGGTTCGCGCACCGCACGATCTGCGGGGTCGAACGGTAGTCCACGGCCAGATTGATGTCGGCCGACAGCGGGGCGAACTCATCGGCGAACCCCAGCAGATCGTAACTGCTCGCCCCCGCGAACGAGTAGATCGTCTGCGCGGGATCGCCCACCACGCACACGTTCCTGTTATCCCCCAGCCACAGCCGCATCAGCCGATGCTGCAGCGGCGACACATCCTGGTACTCGTCCACCGTCAGCCAGCGGATCGAGGAGCGGATGGCGGCGCCGACCTCCGGGAACCCGTCCAGCAGGTGGCAGGCAATCAGCAGGATGTCGTTGAAATCGATCTCCCCCTGTGAGGTCTTCACCGTCTCGTAGGCGCGGTAGACCTCCACGAACCGATCCGGCTCCATCCCCGCCGGCGGGCGGCGGTGCAACGCCGCGCACACCCGCGGATAGTCATCCGGGGCGATCAGCGACACCTTGGCCCAGTTGATCTCGGCGTGGATGTCGCGCAGATCGCTCTCCTGCGGCTGCAGTTCGCTGATCCGCGCGAAGGCCTTGGCCATCAACCCGCGCTGGTCGTCCGTGATATGCGGGAACGGGGTCTCGCGCACCTCATCCCACACGCGCAGCAGCTGGTGCAACGCGGCGGAGTGGAAGGTGGCGGCGGTCACGGCCTCCCCGACGCCGAGTTTGGACAGCCGCACCCGCATCTCGGCGGCGGCCTTCACCGAGAAGGTGACCGCCAGCGTCCGCGCCGGATCCCAGGCGCCCGACGCGCAGGCGTAGGCGATGCGGCGCGTCACCGTGCGGGTTTTGCCCGCACCGGCCACGGCCACGATGCGCACCGGGCCGTCCACCGCCATCGCGGCGGCACGCTGCGCCTCGTCCAAACCGTCCAGAATCGCATCCGCCGAAGTTGCCATGCACCCATTGTGCCATGCTTCGCTTTGCACCATCCGTGTATTAGTGTGGAACTGTGACTCAGCGAAGCAAGTTCCAATTGGCGGCGTTGGCCTCGGCGGCCATGCCGAACATCGTCGTATCCGGAGTGCGCGGCGTGAACCAGGTAGCCCCGGCGGACGTATCCTGCGACATCAGCCAGGCCGTGGTACAGGACGCGTCAGGCAAACTGTACGACGTGTTCGTCACCGACACCGAAGCCGGACGGAAGCGGCTTCAGGACCGTGTGCGCGCCGCCGACACGCTGAGCAAGGCGCATGTGCCCGCGGGACTGGGATTCGCCGTGGATCGGGTGGCGGCGTTCGAATCCGGCGATAACGCCCACGGACCGACCGGCAGCACCGCGGTTATGGTATGCCCCCATGTCATCGGGGACGCCCGGCCGCTGAACATGCTCACCATCGACGACTGCACGGCCATCGGCACGGCCATCGGCGCCATCCATCGCCTGCATGGGGCGTTCCTGACCGACAACGGCTATCCGGCGTTCGCCACCGGGCAGATCCGCGCCCAGCTGACCGCCTGGATCAAGCGGCTGCGTCAGGCCGGGCACATCCCCGCCGAGATCACCACCAGCTGGTCGCAGGTGCTGGAGACCGAAGGACTCTGGTCGTTCGCCACATGCCCCGTGCACGGTGGGTTCGACGACGGCGACATCCTCTTCTCCGGTTCCACCATCACCGCCATCACCAATTGGCAGGATATGCAGATCAACGATCCCGCGCGCGATCTGGCGTGGATCTTCGCCAAGCTCGACGAGGCCCACCGCAACGCCGTGCTCGCCGCCTATGGCAGGATGCTCGGCAACCGACTGGACGATCTCATCATGCTGCGCGCGAACCTGTGGCTGCAGATGGAGCAGGTCGGCGAATTCGTTCAGGCGCTGAGCCGCGCGGACAATGCCAAGATCCTGCAGTTCAAGGCGCAGGTGGAGCGGCTCGCCCACCAGCTCGGAGTGATGACGCAGCGCGCCAAGAGCACCGCCGCCCCCGCCCAGCGTTCCGGCACGAAGCCGCCGAGCACCATCACCGTGGGTACCCTGCTCAATGACGCGGAGCGTCGCCGCGCATCCGAACCGTCCACCGGACGGCCCCCCGCCGAAACCGTCGCCAGTGAGACCGCCGTCAACGACGACACCGGAGAGACCGACAAGACCGGTTCGTCGCAGATCGAGGCGGTCGGCGAGGCCGACGTCGATTCCACCGCCGATCACCCGGTGACCGCGCACGCGTCGGGTTCCACCGCACAGACGGTCGTGTTCTCCGGCTCGATCGATACGGATGACGACACCGGCGAGGCGGAGGTCCGGGACGTGACGGCACAGACCGAGGCCGCCCCGTCACATGACGCCGAATCGACCGCCACCATCGTCATCCCCCTGCTGGAACGTGAGGAGCGGGCGATGCGCGACGCGCAGGCCGGCCTTCACCCGGACGAGGACGACGACACTGGCGAGCGCACGCCGCGAGCGTAATCCGCAGTATCCCCGCATCGGACGGGGCACAATACAATCAGAACACGTCAACTCACGCATATTCGGCCGTCGGCTGACCGGCGGGCATAAGGAGGAACCATGGACATCGAACTGGGCATCCGCGATGTGGCGCGCACGGTGAACTTCAGCACCGAGCAGAGCGCCGACGAGGTCGGCCAGGTCATCGCCGCCGCGGTGGCGGACGGCCGCACCATCGACCTGGTGGACGACAAGGGCCGCCATATCATCGTGCCGGCCGGTTCCCTGGGGTACGCGATCATCGGATCCGAAACCAAGCACGCCGTCGGCTTCGGCGCGCTGTGACGCCGGGTCTGCCGGCCGTCCGCGCCGTCAGCGGATGACCGGCAGACAGCCGCGGCGGATGATCTCCTCCGCTACGGCGTCCTCGGTAAGATTCTCCCCCAGCGCATTCGGCTTGCCCGCACCGTGCCAGTCCGAGCCGCCGGTGACCAGCAGATCGAACCGATGCGCCAGACGCAGCAGTCGTTCACGCTGTTCCGGCGGATTGCCGCGGTGCCATACCTCAAGACCGCCCAGACCGGCTTGCGCCAGACGTTCGATCTGCGTGTCGGACAGCAGCACACGGTTGCGCCCGGGATCCCCCGCGTGGGCCACGACGCTCACGCCGCCGGCGGCTTTCACCGCCGCCACCACCCGTATCGCCGTGGGCGAGGGTGTGGGGATGTAGTACCGGCTGGATGCACTCACCGCTCCCGCGAATGCATCGGATCGCGTCGGGTAGACGCCCGCCGCCACCAGCGCATCGGCGATATGCGGGCGGCCGATGGTGGTGCGCTCCCCCTGTTTGGTCTGCGCCAGCACATCCTCCCACGTGATCGGGTAATCCCTGGCGATCATCTCCACCATCCGGCGGGTACGGCGCAGGCGGGCGCGTCGCGTGGTGGCGAACAGTTCGCGGATGCCCGCGTTCTCCGGATCGTATTGCAGCCCCAGCATGTGCACGGACACGCCGTCGTCCACCGCGGTGATCTCCGTGCCGCGCAGCAGCGTCATCGACAATTCCCGGGCCGCCTGCTCGGCCTCCTGCCAGCCGGCGGTCGTGTCGTGATCGGCGATCGCCACGCCGTGCAATCCCCGGCGCACGGCCTCACGCACCAGCGTCCGCGGGGCCTCGGTGCCGTCGGAGTACACGGTATGGCAGTGGATATCCCAACCGGCCTGCGGCGGGGTATCGGCATAGGCAACAAGGGTCATACACCCATCGTAATCTGGTGAGCGGTATGGCGAACGCCATGGGTGGCGTCCGCGCGGACACGAAGGATGATGATGAACGATTCGACGCAGTCTCCGACAACCGCAACCGATTATGACGCGGATACGACCACGGCGCGTTCCGGGCTGACGATTCCGGGGCGCAGCCTGCTGGGCGGCTGGCGGCATACCGCGCAGTGGACGTACCTGATCATGCTGATCGCCTCCGCGGTGGCGTTGTTCGCCTCGTTCGTGCTTTCGGCCGAAACCCTGCAGCTCGCCCGGCATCCGAATCAGACGCTCGGCTGCGACATCAACGGCGTGCTCTCCTGCTCCACGGTGGCGCAGTCCTGGCAGGCGGAGATCGTCAAGTTCGGCGGGCTGAGCTATCCGAACGCGTTCTTCGGCATCGCCGCCGAGTCGGTGTTCGTGACCGTGGCCGTCATCGGCCTGTGCCAGGTGCGCGTGCCGCGCTGGTTCGCCGCCTGCACCTGGTTCGGCGGGTTGGCTGCGCTGGCCTACGCCTACTGGCTGTTCAGCCAGTCGATGTTCGTCATCAACGCGCTGTGCCCATGGTGCATGGTGCTGATGTTCTCCACCACCATCCAGTTCATGGCGCTGTCGCACGCCACGGTGGTGGTGCAGGGGCTGCCGCCGAAGGCCGAGGGGCTGCGCACCTACTACCGGCTCCATATCGACCTGATGATGGACGCGGTGTGGGTGCTCGCCGTCATCACGCTGATCCTGGTGGTCGACGGACCGGCGCTGTTCGCCTAGCGCACCCTGGCGTATCCCGCTTCACCGGTGGCCCGTGCATGAATGCACGGGCCACCGCGTATCCGCCGACGATGCCCGGATTGGCCGCGGCGACGCTGTTACTGCAGGCTGATTCGGCCCACGATGGTGGCGGGACCGGTGAGCACGACCTCGGTGTCATCCACGTCGACGCGCACGATACCGCCGCGCACCGTGATATCCCAATGGTCGATCCGCGTCCGCCCGCGCAGTACCACGCCCGTGGCACACAGGCCGGTGCCGCAGGACAGCGTCTCCCCGCAGCCGCGTTCATGCACGCGCATCGTGGCCTTGCCGATGCCGTCCGGGTCGGACGCGTCGTCGATCCGGACGAACTCCACATTCTGATCGGTTTCGATCGTCGGCGTCACCACCGGTTTGACGGTCAGGTCCAGGTCCTCCACGTCCGGCAGCGTCGCCACGGGTCGCCACAACGGCACCACCACATGCGGGTTGCCCATATCCACGAACGTTCCGCGCCCCTCGCCCGGCATGCCGGGGATCGTGACCGTATACGCATCGTCCGCGCCCCTGGACCAGGCGCCCATCCGCACCTGGAACACATCCCTGCCGTATGGCGCCACATCGCCCAGCGAGGTCAGCACCTTCACCCCGGCGCGCGTGCCCAGCCGGAACGGTTCGCCGCCGGGGCCATCGGCGATGCCCTGACGCTGGGCGAACAGCGTGATCGCCCGCGTGCCGTTGCCGCACATCTCCGCCAGCGACCCGTCGGCGTTGCGGTAGTCCATGAACCATGCGGCGTCGCCGTCCGCGCATTCGGCGATCTGCTCCGCGTTCAGGTCGGACACCATCGCGGGATGGGTCAGACGGATCAGGCCGTCGCCGCCGATGCCGAAATGCCTGTCGCACAGGAACCGCACCTCGTCGGCGGTCGGCTCGTACCGGCCGTCAGGGTCCAGATACACCACGAAATCGTTGCCGGTGGCGTGCGCCTTGAAAACGTCATGGGGAATGCTCATGGCTTCGAGCCTACCGCCACCCCGGGGCGGGACGGTATTCTGGAGAGGACACCGTGTGCGACCGCACGCGCACGGACGGTATACAGACGACACAGGAGGCGGCATGGCATCAACGGCACCGATCGGCGTGTTCGATTCCGGCTTGGGCGGCATCTCGGTGGCGCATGAGATCCGTCGCGCCATGCCGCATGAGCGGGTGCTGTACTTCGGCGATTCCGCCAACGCCCCCTACGGCACGAAGACGCCGGAACAGGTGCGCGAGCTCTCGTTCGCCATCGTGGAACACTTCGTAAAACAGGGCGTCAAGGCGGTGGTGATCGCCTGCAACACCGCCACCTCGGCCGCGGTCAACGAGCTGCGGGACACGTACGAGATCCCGATCATCGGCATGGAGCCGGCGCTCAAGGTGGCCTGCGACCGCGGACACGGGGAACGTCAGCGGGTGATTGTGGCCGCCACGCCGCTGACACTGCGGGAACGCAAGTTCGCCGCGCTGATGGACCGGTTCAAGGCCGATCACACGATTCACCCGGAGCCGTGTCCTGATCTGGTGTCGATTGTGGAGAGCGGACGGCTGGACGATCACGATCTGGTGATGCGCACGCTGCACGGGTATTTCGACCACTACGACCTGGATTCGATCGACGCCGTGGTGCTCGGCTGCACGCACTTCGTGTTCTACCGCGGGTACTTCCGCGAACTGCTGCCCGATTCGGCGGCCATCATCGACGGCAACGAGGGCACGGTGCGGCATCTGCATGTGGTGCTGGAATCATTGGGCAAACTGGCGCCCGAGGACGCCGTAGGCGGTGTGGAGCTGGCGAATTCCGACCCGTCACCGCGCGTCGCCGCCCTGGCACGGGACCTCCTGCAGCGCCCGTAGCGCTCTTCCCGGGATCTCCCGCGGCACCCGTCAGACTCCCTCCTGCAGTCCGCAAGCCCCTTCCCGCACCAACACGCCCGGCTTCTGCGGACTCTGATGCATCGTGACTCTGACACAAGGTGCAAAACGGCGGAATATCAAGGGTCTGAACTCGTATCACGGTCACAAAAGTGTCACAGTCCACACAAGTCGGGCGTGTCGGGAAACTAGCAGCCGCCGGCGGAAATGTCGAGGCCGGGCGCGTAAGCTCGCCAATCATAGCGCGAAAGGGGTTTGACGATGACGCAGACAGCACAGACGGCACAGGCAACACAACTGGCACAGGCAACACAGCCGACGGCGCATAAGACCGCCATCATCGACGTGGGCGGCGGCTACCGTGCGATCTTCGGCGCGGGCGTGCTCGACCGGTGTCTGGAGGACGGCATCACCTTCGACAGCTGCTACGGCATTTCGGCCGGCAGCGCGAACCTGACCTCATTCCTGGCCGGACAGCATGGCCGCAACCACACGTTCTACACCCAGTACGCGTTCCGTAAGGAGTACGCGAGCACCGAGAATTTCCTCAAGGCGCACAACTTCGTGGATCTGGACTATGTGTACAGCACGCTGAGCAACCACGACGGCGAGAACCCGTTGGACTATGAGGCCTTCCTCGGCAATCCCGCCGAGTTCACCGTGGTGGCCTGCGATGCGCGCGACGGCTCCACCAAGTACTTCACCCGTTCCGATATGGGTTACGAATCGATCGACCCGGTCAAGGCCTCCAGCTCGGTGCCGGTGGCCAATGAGCCATATGTGATCGACGGCGTGCCGTACTACGATGGCGGCATCGCCGACCCGGTGCCGGTGCAGAAGGCGGTGGACGACGGCTGCGACCGCATTGTGGTGGTGCTGACCCGGCTGAAGGACGAGCTACGCGAACAAAAGAAGGATGTCGCCCCCGCGCGTGTGCTCAAGCATCTGTATCCGGCGGCCGCCGAGCGTCTGCTCAACCGGTACAAGACCTACAACGACGAGGTGGCATTGGCCAAGGAGTACGAGAAGCAGGGCATCGCGATGATTCTGGCCCCCGACGACCTGTGCGGGCTGAGCACGCTGACCAAGACCTACGAGGGGTTGGAGCGCATGTACCGCAAGGGGTATGCGGCCGCCGCCCGGATCGGCGACTTCCTGAACAGCTGACCGCACGGCCGCCAGATTCGGCGGATCCCGCATGTCCGCGGACCCATTCCACACCGAGAATACTCAGCCGTACCCTCCGAAACGAGGCCGGGCAACTCCTGCAACGGGGGGTGTCCCGGCCTCGTTCAGTTTCCAGGCGTAGACTCGCTTCCAGCCGACGAAAGCGAGGACGCCATGGATCTGTATGTCAATGCCAGGTTTCTGCCGATGACTGGCGAGCACGATACCTTTGAGGCCATGCTGGTGGGCGATGACGGCACCATCGCCTTCACCGGATCATTGGAGCAGGCCCGCGACCGCGCCGCACAGCTGCGGCGCACCGCGTCCGGTTCCCCAGTTCGACAGATCGATTGCGAAGGCCATTGCGTCATGCCCGGCCTGATCGACCCCCATTCACACTTCAGTGGCGCCACGCAGTACTTCACCGCGGCGGACCTGAGCGACGCACGGAGTTTCGACGACGTGACCCGGCTGCTCACCGATTTCGCGCGGCGCCGCGGCTGGCTCACGGCCACCGATGAGGCGGCACCAGCGCACGCCGACGACGGCGTGATCCTGATCGGTGTGGGATTGGACGACACCCATCTGGCCGAGCACCGGATGCCGGACCGCGTGGTACTCGACCGGGTGAGCGCCACACTGCCGGTGGTCGTCAACCACGTCTCCGGTCATAATCTGGCCTGCAACACCCGCATGCTGCAGCTCGCCGGCATCACCGCCGACACCCCCGACCCGACCGGAGGCCGTTATCTGCGGGAGGCGGACGGCGCTCCCGACGGTCGTTGCGTGGAGCCGCCGGCCATGTCGCCGGTGTTCACCTATATCCAGGCGCATCAGCGGCTGGATATGCATGCGCTGGTCGGCGACATGCAGGACCTCTACGCTTCGCACGGCATCACCACCGTGCAGGATGGCGCCACCACCGCGCATGACGTCGCCGCGTTCGCCGGCATCGCCGATCACGACGGCTTCCGCGTGGATCTGGTCTCCTATCCGATGTTCGGTGAGGATGTGGATGGCGTGTTCCGTGAATTCGCACGGTACGATTCCGCCACCTACCATGGCGGTTTCCGGTTTGGCGGCCGCAAGCTGTTCATGGATGGCTCCCCGCAGGCACGCACCGCGTGGCTGACCGAACCGTATACGCCCGGCCCGGAGGGCGCGGGCTACCGGGGACATGCGACCGTGGACCTGGACGCCGCATACCGGTTCGCACTGGCGGCGTTTGACGAGGGGCACCAGCTGCTGTGCCACTGCAACGGCGATGCCGCCTCCGACGCGTATCTGGATCTGGTGGAGCGGGCGATGCACGAATCGACGAATCCACGCAAGCGGGAGTTGAAACCGGTGATGGTCCACTGCCAGTTCGCGCGACGCGACCAATACGAGCGCATGCGCACGCTGGGGGTGATTCCGTCGATTTTTGTGGCGCATACCTGGTATTGGGGAGACGCGCACATCGCCAATATGGGAATGGGGCGTGCCTCGGAAATCAGCCGGGTGCACGATGCGCTTGAACTGGGTCTGCCGTTCACCTTCCACACCGATTCCCCGGTGATCGAACCGAACCTGTTCGAATCGGTATGGTGCGCGGCCACACGCATAACAAGGGCCGGCGTACAGCTCGACCCGGCTCAGCGCGTGGGCATCTACGACGGTTTGCAGGCCGTGACCGTGAACGCGGCCGCCCAATACGGCGAGCTCAACCGCAAGGGCACGTTGGAGGTCGGCAAACTGGCCGATCTGGCGATTGTGGCGCGCAATCCGCTGGATTGCGATGTCTCCCCGGATTCCGCGGACTCCCCCACCGCCCTACGCAACCTGCAGGTTCTGGCCACCATCAAGGCCGGACGCCTGATCTGGCAGCATAGCTAAAGGAATGCGTATCAACCACCCATACGATAGTCGGCCGCATACGCGAAAGGTTCCCCACCTTCGCGTTTCCGCCCAATCGCAGGGTTGGAACGCGGCGGAGGGGAACCTTCGCACTAGTTGTTCGGGAGTGTGCCGTCACGGCAAACAACGCCCCGATCGCACATTACCTATCGGCTTCGCGCATTACTTACCGGCTTCGCCGGCGGTGAGCATGGCCTTGGTGACCTGCTCATAGAGATCCTGGTAGCCGCCGGGGGTCGAGGCGGGCAGCACCACGGTCTTGGCGTTGTTCGATTCGGACAGCGAGCGCATGACGTCCAGATACTGGTTGAACAGCACGACGTTGTTCACGTTGTTGATGTCCATGCCCACGGCCTGGAGGCTCTTGATCTGGTCGACGATACCGTTGGCGATCTCACGGCGGTAGTTCGCCTGGCCTTCACCCTGGAGGCGGGTCTTCTCGGCCTCGGCGGCGGCCTGGGTCTCGATCTGGATGCGCTGGGCCTCGGCGCGCTGACGGGTGGCTTCCTTCTCGCGCTGGGCGGCGTTGATGGAGTCCATCGCGCTCTTGACCTGCGGGCTCGGGTCGATCGCGGTGATCAGCGTCTTGACCACGGTGAAGCCGAAGCGCGCCATCTCGGCGCCGACGGTCTTCTGCACGTCGGAGGCCACATCGTCCTTGCGGGCGAACGCGTCATCCAGGCTCAGGGCCGGGATCGCGGAACGCAGCGCGTCCTCCATGTAGGAACGCAGCTGGCCCGCCGGATCGCGCAGCTCGTAGTAGGCGGTGGCCACGTCCTGCGGGTTCACACGGAACTGCGTGGAAGCCACCACCGTCACGAACACGTTGTCGAGCGTCTTGGTTTCCAGCTGCACGTTGATCTGCGAGACGCGCATATTCGTCTTCATCGCGATGCGGTCCACGAACGGGATTTTTAGGTGGATGCCCGCGAACTGCACCTTGTTGAACTTACCGAATCGCTCGATGATGTACGCCTGCTGCTGCGGCACGATGAACAGCGCTGCGCCAAGCACGGCGACAATGATGACCAGCACGACGATCAGCGTTATCCATGCCCCCACTGCGACGTCGAACATGATGACTCCTTCCATCATCGACACGGCACCACTTGCCGCATCCTGTGGCACCATCTTACCAATCGGGCTCTTCCCGAACATCACACGCCACCGACGCCCAGATGAACTTCCCGTGTCCGTTCGCCGACGATCCGGACATGCCGCAGGACGAGGGGTCTACTACAGTAATGCCCATGAGAATCCGACATGCAACATTGGATGACGCCACGGCTATCGCATCGGTGGAGGCCGCCTGTTTCCCGGCAGCCGAGGCGGCGAGCGAGCGCGAGGTGCGCGCGCGACTGGCCGTGTATCCGAATCACTTCTGGCTGATGGTGGATACCGCGGCGACCGAGCATGGCAACGAGGCGGACGACGCCGGGGTCGCTAGCGACACAGTCCGGGATGGCCGACTCGTCGCGTTCGTCAACGGGTTCGTGACCGACGAGGCGGACTTGACCGACGAGATGTACGAGGACGCCTCGATGCATGACGAGCACGGTGCCTGGCAGATGATCTTCGGCGTGGACACCGCGCCCGAATACCGCCACCATGGGTATGCGAGCATGCTGCTGCGCGCGGCGATCGAGGACGCCCGCACCGCAGGACGTGCGGGGCTGGTGCTGACCTGCAAGGACCGGCTCATCGGGTTCTATGAGCGGCTGGGATTCGTGAACGAGGGCGTGTCCGGTTCCACGCACGGCGACGTGACCTGGTATCAGATGCGGCTGCGATTCTAAGGTCAGAGGCACTCGCCGTCGAACCATTGCATGATCTGCGTCTCGCTCACCGGCCGCAGATCCCATGAGTCCAAGCCGACATGCAGCGAGTCCGCCGCCCGCCCCGGTTTGGTGTGCTGATGCGTATGTCCGAACAGCAGACGGTGGCCGTCCCGCGGCAACGCGTCGGGCGCGTAACCGGGGTCGTAGGCGTTGTCGGACACGTCGCCGGTCGGATCGCGGAAGCCGTCCATATCCTCCCGGTACGGGAAGTGGCTGAGATGGTACTCGACACCGCCGATGGTGACGGTCGCCGAATCCTGGATGGTGGCGAAGGCGTGATGCCATTCGCCGTCCAACTCCCGGTGATGGAAGTTCACGTCATGGTTGCCGACGACCAGATGCAGCCGGCGCGCGTGGATGGCGTGCAGGCAGTGGCGGATATGCTCCATCGACGTACGGTAGCCGACATCGCCCATGATCCACAGCTCGTCCGCCGGGGTCAGCGTGGCATTAATCGAGGCGATGACGGCGGTGTCGTGTGCATCGGTGTCGGCGATATCCGCCATCCGCAGATGCCGCTTGTTGGCGGCCCGCTTGACGTACTGCGCCGCCGCGGCAATCCCCTGCTCCGCAACGGCATGGTCGAATCCGGCCTTGATGTCGGTGTCGGTGATGAACCCGCGCAACGCCGACACCAGCGGATGTCCGAAGTGCGTATCGGTCGTGAAATACATCGCCATCGTCGGCTCCTCTCTTCCTACAGCAGAAGCCTACCCGATTCTTCACGCCGCCGCACCGCCGTATGACGCCGCACCGGCTACGACGTCCGGGGTCGCGCCGTTGGATCCACCGGCTCCAACGCCTTATGCTCCCCGTGGACGAGAACCCCATCGGACAGCAACTGTTTGACCGCCGCACGAATCTGAGCACTCGTGGCATGCGGCGCGGAACCGTAACCGTCGATCCGGTCCAATCCGCAACCGGTAACGTTCAGGCTCCGCGACCCTTGAATCGCGTTGACAATTTTCGCGACGCCATACCCATGCCCCTGTTCGGCATAGATATTGCGCACATACGCCGCAATCCGCGTCTTCAACTGCGGATCGACGACCATGGACTCGACGACCACCGTGCGGGATGGCGCCCGACCGCCGTGCCCATCGGTACGCGACCTGACATCCGCTGCGGCTTGTCGCCTTGTGCAATACCCGCAGGCACCGCACGATGCCGATTCCGGACGGTCGCCGAAATATCGCAGAATCTGTCCGCGCAGACATGCGGAGGCATCGCAATACCGTTCCATCGCGCGACTTCGGGACAACGCCGCCTCCTTGGCCCGCTTGCGGTCGTTCTCATCCGCGAGCGCGGTGCCGACGGAGTCCTTGATACGCCGCCGGTGCAGTTCGAAATCGAATTCGCTCCACAACAGCGTACAGGTGGCCGGCTGCCCGTCCCTTCCGGCACGTCCGGCCTCCTGGTAGTACTCCTCCATGCTGGATGGAACGCTGTCGTTGATCACCCAGCGCACATCGGGCTTGTCGACGCCCATGCCGAACGCGGTGGTGGCTGTGATGACATCGATGTCGTCGTTCAGGAACCCGTCCTGCACCCGTGTCTTGCGCGCCTCATCCATCCGTGCGTGGAAGTATTCGGCGTTGACTCCGGCATCCTTCAACGCTTCAGCCAGTTCCTCGGTCCGGTCTCGCGACATGCAGTAGACGATGCCGCCCTCCCCCGGATGCCGACGGGCATAGTCTATGACGTATTCGGTGCGTTCCGTCTTGCCGTTCACCCGACGCCTGTCGAAGAACAGGTTCGGTCGGTCGAAGCCGGCGGCAGCGGATAGCGGGTCCCGCAATCGCAGGTTGCGTATGATACCGGTCCGAGTCTCCGGCGTGGCGGTGGCGGTGAACGCGGCGACGACCGGACGCTCCGGCAACTGGTCGATGAAATCCGCAATGCCCAGATAGTCGGGGCGAAAATCCTGTCCCCATTGGAATACGCAGTGCGCCTCATCGACGGCGATCAGACGGATGCGGATGGATTGGCAGTACCGCACGAATCCGGGCGCGGTCAACCGTTCGGGCGAGACATACAGCAGACGGACCGTCCCGTTGCGAACCCCTTGCTGGATGCGGGCGTAATCCTCCCGCCCGGTGGCGGAGTCGATCAGCGCGGCGGGAATGCCGCGGGCGTTCAGCTGGTTGACCTGGTCGTGCATGAGCGCCCGCAGCGGGGTAATGACCAGAACCAGGGCAGGATGGCCGCCCTTGCCGGCCGCGCAGGCGGGAATCTGGTAACAGACGGATTTGCCGGCGCCCGTCGGCATGACGGCCAGCACATCGCGACGATTGAGGATGGCAGTGATGACCTCCAACTGCCGACCACGGAAGGAATCGTATCCGTAGAAGCGCTGGAGCGTACGCAGCGCCCACGGGGTGTAATCGGGGGCGGCCTGCGGCGAGACATCTGGCATGATGTCCACGGTACACCGATTGCGCCGGAACGGGAATGGGTGAAGTCACCGTGTAGGTCGCCAGCCTGTGCGGATGCGAATCGCATGATGCCATGGTTCTTGGGTTTGTGCGGGCTCGCAGTCCCGTACGGCAGTACGCGTTCCGCGCCGACGGTGGATAATGGCGGTATGACTGCAACATATATGATTCGACCGATTACGCCTGCCGATGACGCGGCGATGGCTGCGCTGATCCGCCGGAGTCTGGAGGATGCGGGGCTGGATCGGCCGGGCACCGCATACTGCGACCCGCAGCTGGATCGGTTGGCGGAGTATTACGCAGGATTGGAACGACCGGGGGCGTATTGGGTTGCGGTTGAGCGGGTTGGCTCTCGACATGGCCGCGGTTCCGGAGATGATGACGGTGGTGGCGACGACTGCGATTCCGTGGCGGATAGTCGCGTTACCGCCGGTCACGACACAGACGTTCGCGGTGCGCACGATCTCGGTGCGAACGGCGTTGTCATCGGTGGGATCGGTGTCGCTGCATGGCCGGGGTCGGAAGATACGTGCGAGCTGCAGAAACTGTATGTTGCGGCGGATCGGCGTGGACTCGGGTTGGGACGACGATTGATGGAAAGGGCGCTGGCGTTTGCGGGCGAGCATTACCGACGATGCTATCTGGAGACGCACAGCTCGCTGGAGGCGGCCTGCGGATTGTACCGGGCGATGGGATTCGAGTTTCTGGACGCCCCGCTGCCTGGCGGAGAGCATTCAGCAATGGACATGTGGGCGGTGAAGGAGGTGAACGGAAATACATAGTTCCGCATTTGATAATGCGGTACCCGTTTGAGCCCGATCGGTAACCCATCAGTTTCCTCTATAGCGGAATTCGCTGATTCGATTTTCAGATAAAGTCCACCGACGCTTTGTCAGCGGACGTGCCGTGTAATTACATACTCTATAGCGGAATGGTGGGGTTATGACATGATGTTACGAATAGATTCTGAACGTCTACACGCTGAGCTAAGAGATAAGTGACAGCACCTCAGCAAAGCACCTGTGATTGCCGTAGCGATGAATCTAATCACAAGCTTCTTTTACTTCATCGATGCAGTAAGCATGTACGCGAACCATCCATGGATTGCCGCCTTATGAACGACGTCATATACAAGTTCAAACGCTACGAACATGATAGTCTTTCCTATGCGGGCATTGATAAACACGAAGGTGAGAAGATCGGTGGTTTCGATACTGTTCTCACCCGTCAAGAATTCGAGGAGATGTGAGCATGACGTCAAATGGAATTACTTTCCTAGAAAAAGAACCCTTCCTAAGATTGTTCAATCGAGGTGGTTACGTCTTAGATTTTGGTACCGAACGCTTCGATGATTTCACTCAGGAAAGCATAGGCGTAAGGCTCTGCAACAAATATGGGCTTTCAAAAGGCCGTTCTCTTGAGCGTTTCGCTTCCGAAGCCTCAGCCAATCAAGTATGGAAGCTGTTCGCCGATTTATTAATGTACTATGAAAGCTTTTATATTCATAAAGATACGGATGAAGCAGAGCATGAAACCTTATATCAAAAGTGCAAACAAATATTGTCGTCGCATTCTACTGAAACAAAGAAGAACGAAGACGGTAATTCCATGTATTTCAATGTAATTATTCGAGCAAGTGACTCTCTCCCTGTGGATAATACAAGAATATTTGAGGATACCAATCCGACTGTAGCAACAAGATTTAAGAATCCGGATGGAACACCTAATTTCGAACTCCTGCAAACGCTTCCCACTATCACATCACCTGAATACGATAATGACAGTTCTGAAATTGCTCAAATCGGGTATCTCGGAACTGATTTGTCCCAACGCCTTAACTCAGTAGTTGCTTCTTTCCCATCGGTAAAACTGAATCGAATACTTGCAACAACAAAATGGCGCGGTTCAAGAACACGTTGGATGGTCTTCAAGGGGGACCCGTATAGGATGCTCGGCGATTTGAGGAATAGCTATAATCCTGTACAGAATGCAGCAGTTCTCCAATTCCCCACCACATCTATTAACGGTAAACAGATTGCTGTCATGATGCCTTTCAATAAGAATTATCCGACAGCAACTGATGACCCAGTATATAGAGCAGTAAAAGCGGCGGCAACTCAACTTGGATATGATTGCAAACGTGTGGATGAAATCCCGACTCCAACAGATATTACACAAGACATTCTCAAACTCATCGAAGGCTCCAAAGTAATTATTGCAGACCTCAGCGGAGCCAATCCCAACGTTTATTATGAAATGGGCTTGGCTCATGCTAGAGGAAGAATAGTGGTTCCAATTTCAAGAGACAGCGGGAACTTGCCATTTGATAACAGCCATATCCGGACTATTTTCTATCATGCTGATGACGAATACGGTTTGAATGGCCTAACGGCAAAGCTAGTTAAAGCTTTAAACGCATTATGAGTTTTTAATCGATAACGTCCGATAATGGCCGTACAGCGGAAACAAGTGATGATGATGCTTCTGAAGCAGTCGAGGCACTAGAAAGAATGCGGATGTATTCATCGGCAGCCATATAACAGGGCTCGAAACAGCCGCAGCCCCTTATCACCGTTTCCCCTACCCCGCATACTCCACGTGGGCGAACTCGGGCACCTTGTACCATTTGACCGGGTAGCCGGCGCCGTGGGCGCAGAACACCGAATCGGGCGTGTTCTCCAGGTCCGCCTCCGGATCATAGTGCGCCTCTTGCACCACGCGCTCCTCGTCATGGCACGGGCGGTAGCCGGCGAACGTGCAGCTCAGCCGCCCTCGACCATGCGTGTACGCGTTCACGTCCATCGCGTAGTCGCGCATCTCGGAGACCGGGCACTCCCCCGTCAGCACGGCGTAGTCGGCATCCGTCGCGGAACCGGTAGACGCAGCCGCGCCAGAACCGAAACCAGCGCCCGCATCGTCTCCCATCTCGAAGGTACCCGCCATGCGCTGAATATCGGACATCGCCCGTCCGACCATATCCTGCGGCACCTCCAATCGGAACCGGTACCACGGTTCCAACACACGGCAATACCCGTATCGGCCAGCGTGTCCAGTCGTCACAGCACCGCCGTCGCTATCCGAACCACGATCACCCGACTGTACACCGCCCGACATCGCTTCCTTCACGAACTCAGCATCGGTCTGTCCTTCCGCCGCCGACGGTCGCCCCGAAACGCCCGCGCGCAGCTCCATCAGCCCCTGCCGCACGGCACGGTACGTGGCCTGCCGGAAATCGCCGCCCTCCGTATGCTTCAAGTGCGCGCGACCAGCCACCAGCGTCAGCTTGACATCGGTCAGGGGTGCGCCGATCAGCACGCCCAAGTGCTCGCGCTCCCCCAGATGCGTCATGATCAGCCGCTGCCAGTTGCGGTCCAGCACGTTCTCGCTCACCGCGGTCGCAATCTGCACGCCGCTGCCCGGCTCGCCCGGCTCCAGCCGGATATGCGCCTCCGCATAATGCCGTAGCGGTTCGAAATGGCCGACCCCCTCAATCGGTGCCGTGATCGTCTCCCGATACAGGATGCCGCCCGGGCCGAACACCACGTCCAGGCCGAACCGGTCGTGCAATTCCTGCTGGACGATCTCCAACTGCACTGCGCCCATCAGCTGCACATGCACCTCACGCAGCCGCTCCTGCCAGACCACATGCAGCAGGGGATCCTCGTCCTCCAGTTCGCGCAGCGCGGTGGTGACCTTGTGCAGGGTCAGGTCGTCGAATGCCGGCGCGAGCGGCACCGCGGCCTCCGCGTCGGATTCGGCGTTCTTCGATTGCTCGCCATCAGATTCGGTTCCCTGTTCCGGCTCCGACGCAACTGCCGCGGCCGTGCGCGCAGCGGCGGCGCGTTCGGCGAGCGCGTCCAGGTCGGTGTCCGGCGGGAGCACGGTGTAGGTGAGCACCGGCTGGATGCTGGGCGATTCCGCATCGGGTTCGACGCCGAGGCCTTCACCTGGGAAGGTGTGGGTCAGGCCGGTGACGGCACAGACACTGCCGGCGGGGATGTCGGTGGCGATGTCGAATTTGGCGCCGTTATAGACGCGGACCTGGTCGGCCTTCTCCTGCCAGACGGATTGCGGGGCCGTTCCCCCATCCGGCTGCGAGGGGACTCCGCCCGACGGAACGGACGAGTCGCGAGCGTTGGTGAGCAGAGCCTTGGCCTTGAGCGTGCCGCCGGTGACTTTGAGCCAGGTGAGGCGATTGTGCTGGGCGTCATGGGAGATCTTGTAGATGCGCGCGCCAAATGCTGCGGGCCATTGCGGCTCACGCACGTAGGTCTCCAATCCGGTCATGAACTCGTCGACGCCGTCGAGCTTCAATGCCGAACCGAAGTAGACGGGGAACAGCTTGCGCTCGGCGATCATGGTCCGCAGCCGCGTCAGCGTGATGCCGCCGGTCTCCAGATATTCGTCCATCGCCGATTCATCGAGCGTGGCAACATTCTCGACATCTTCCGCGTGCCGCCACTGGGCGGCCTCGATAAGCGGCATGGAGCAAGAGGTATCGGAACCCGTACGACGAGCATCGGCGTCAATACCGGTGCCGGGGTCAGGGGCCGAGGCAGGCGCCGGCAGCTCGTAGATGGCGTCGGACAGACGACGGCGCAGGTCGGCGAGCGCCGCGGCTCTATCGGCGCCGGCGGCATCCATCTTGTTGACGAAGATGAAGGTGGGCACCTGGTATCGGGCGAGCAGTCGCCACAGGGTTTCGGTGTGGCCCTGCACGCCGTCAGTGCCGGAGACCACAAGAATGGCGTAGTCGAGCACACGCAGCACGCGTTCGGTTTCGGCGGCGAAGTCCACGTGGCCGGGGGTGTCGAGCAGCGTGAGGTCCAGGCCGCCGCAACGCACGGATGCCTGGTGGGCGTGGATGGTGATGCCGCGCTGCTTCTCCAATGATTCAGTGTCGAGGAATGCGTCGCCGTGGTCCACGCGACCGAGTTTGCGGATGCGTCCGGAGCGGTACAGCAGCGCTTCGGATAACGTGGTCTTGCCCGCGTCCACATGCGCCAGGATACCCGCCACGATATGCGTCATACCATTCACTCCAATCCCTTGTCACCGCATCATATCCAGATTACCGGTTCCGTCGTTGACCAATTGAGGGACAAGATCTCCCACCAGTGCGGGTATGGGAAAGTCCCCGATGATTTCGGGGACTTTCCCGGTCGATAACCTGCGTTCAGCAGCCGGTTGAGACGCCTATGCGCCCGGTCCTGTGTCAGGCCTTGGCGACCTCGATGCCGAGGTCGGCGGCGGTATCGCTGGCCGTGATCTCCAGCGTGGTGGCCAGGGTCTCGCCGGCGATCAGGTCGCGGAACTGCTCGGCCTTCGGGGCGTCGGCGGCCGGCACCGTGAGCTTGAGCACAATGCGGTCGGCAATGTCGAGTCCGGCCTCCTTGCGGGCGTCCTGCACGGAGCGGATCGCATCGCGCGCGTAGCCTTCGGCGATCAGGTCGTCGTTCAGCGTGGTGTCGAGAATCACGAAGCCGCCGGTCGGCAACGCCGCGGACACGATGCTGTCGGTATCGGACGGGTTCGCCTCCTCCACGCGGTTGATCAGCTCATACTCGCCCTCCTCCAGCGCGATCTCGCCGGACGGGATCTCCACCACCGGCGCACCGGCGGCGTCCACATGCCAGGCACCGGACTTGGAGGCCTTGATGGCGAACTGGACGTCCTTGCGCAGACGCTTGCCGGCCACGCGGGCGTTGACGCGCAGCTCGTTGATGATCCGCAGCCCGTGCTCGGCGGCCTCATCCAGCGTGCACAGTTCCACGGCCTTGATATTGAGTTCGGACTTCAGGATGTCCTCATAGGCGCGCACCGCATCCGGGTTCTCGGTGACCACGGTCATGCGGGCCAACGGCTGACGCACGCGGATCTGCTCCGCCTTGCGCAGCGAGAGCGCGGCGGACACCACCTCACGCACCTTCTCCATCGCATCCACCAGCGCCGGGTCATCCACCAGCACACGGCCCAGCTCGGTCGCCTCTCCGGTCTCCGCGTCCACCAGCGTCGGCCAATCGGCCAGATGCACGGATTCGCCGCCGGTCAGGCCGCGCCACACGGCCTCGGCCTCCATCGGGGCGAGCGGGGCGAGCACGCGCATGAACGTCTCCAGCGCGGTGTACAGCGTGTTGAACGCGTTCCCGTCCTCGTTCCAGAACCGGTCGCGGGTGTTGCGGATGTACCAGTTGGTCAGCAGGTCGATGTAATCGGTCACCGCGTCGCAGGCGTCGGAGATCGCGAACTCGTCGAGGGACTTGGTCGCAGACTCCACTAGGCGGCGGGTGCGGGCCAGCAGGTAGCGGTCCATCTCGGGCAGCGCGGCCACCTCGTCGGCGCGCAGCAGGCGCGCGTCATACCCGGCACCGCCGTTCGCGGCGTTCGCATACAGCGTGAAGAAATAGTACGAGCTCCACACCGGCAGCATGACCTGACGCACCGTATCACGGATGCCATCGGCGGTCACGATGAGGTTGCCGCCGCGCAGGATCGGCGAACTCATCAGGAACCAACGCATCGCATCGGAGCCGTACTGGTCGAACACGCCGTTGACGTCCGGGTAGTTGCGCAGGTGCTTCGACATCTTCTGCCCGTCGGAGCCGAGCACGATGCCGTGGCAGATCACGTTCTTGTACGCCGGCTTGTCGAACAGCGCGGTGGCCATGATGTGCAGGGTGTAGAACCAGCCGCGGGTCTGGCCGATGTACTCCACGATGTAGTCGCACGGGAAGTGCTGCTCGAAGAACTCCTTGTTCTCGAACGGATAGTGGAACTGCGCGAACGGCATCGAACCGGATTCGAACCAGCAGTCGAGCACGTCGGTGATGCGGCGCATCGTGGACTTGCCGGTCGGGTCGTCCGGGTTCGGACGGGTCAGGTTGTCGATCCACGGGCGGTGCATGTTGACCTCGCCCTTGTCGTCGCGCGGGTAGTCGCCGAAGTCGGCCTTGAGCTCCTCCAGCGAGCCGTAGACGTCCACGCGCGGATGGGCCGGGTCGTCGGAGACCCACACCGGGATCGGCGAGCCCCAGAAACGGTTGCGGGAGATCGACCAGTCGCGGGCGTTGGCCAGCCACTTACCGAACTGGCCGTCCTTGACGTTGTCCGGGATCCAGTTGATCTGCTGGTTGAGTTCAAGCAGACGGTCCTTGATCTTGGTGACGGACACGAACCAGCTGGAGACCGGCTTGTAGATCAACGGGGTGGCGCAGCGCCAGCAGTGCGGGTAGGAGTGCACATAGCTCTTCTCCTGGAACAGGATGGCGCGGTGCTCCTCCGGCACGGCGGCCAGCGGGCCGTCGCCGGCGCGCAGGTTGCGCAGGATCGGCAGGTTGGCGTCGAACACGAACATGCCCTCATACTCAGGGCACAGCGACGTGAACGTGCAGCCCGCGTCAAGCACGTCCACGGACGTGATGCCGTGGGCGTTCAGCGTGTTCATATCGTCCTCGCCGTAGGGGGCCTGGTGCACCAGGCCGGTGCCCTCGGTGGTGTCCACGTAGTCGGCGGTGAAGATCTGGTAGGCGTTGGGGCCCGGGGTGCCGCCCTCGGCGAGCGCGTCCTCGCCCGCGAAGTACGGGAAGACCGGCCAGTAGCGCCAGCCGACCATGTCGGCGCCCTTGAGTTCGCGCACAACCTCGTAGCCCTCGCCGAGTTCCTTGGCGTAGGAACCAAGCAGGGCCTTGGCGAAGTAGAACTTCTTGCCGGCGAACTTGCCCTCGACCGGCTTGACCTCCACGTAGTCGATGTCCGCGCCGACCACGATCGCGAAGTTCGTGGGCACGGTCCACGGCGTGGTGGTCCAGAACACGGCGTAGGCGTCGTCCTCGTCCTTCAGCTTGACGGCCACGGACACGGTGGTGTCCTGACGGTCCTGGTACACGTCGGCATCCATGCGCAGCTCGTGCGCGCTCAGCGGCGTCTGGTCCTTCGGACAGTACGGCAGCACGCGGTAGCCCTGATAGGCCAGACCCTTGTCGTACAACTGCTTGAACGCCCACATCACCGATTCCATGTACGGGATGTTCAGGGTCTTGTAGCCGTGCTCGAAGTCGACCCAGCGGGCCTGACGGTGCACGTAATCCTGCCATTCGTTGGTGTACTTGAGCACGGAGGAGCGGCAGGCGTCGTTGAACTTAGCGATGCCCATCTGCTCGATCTGGTCCACCGACTCGATGCCCAGCTCCTTCTGCGCCTCAAGCTCGGCGGGCAGGCCGTGGGTGTCCCAGCCGAAGACGCGGTTGACCTTGCGGCCCTTCATGGTCTGGTAGCGCGGGATCACGTCCTTGGCGTAGCCGGTCAGCAGGTGGCCGTAATGCGGCAGGCCGTTGGCGAACGGCGGGCCGTCGAAGAACACGAACTCGTTCTGGCTGTGGTCGCCGGACGGGTTGCGGTCGATGGACTTCTGGAAGGTATCGTCTTTGTCCCAATAGTCGAGGACGTCGGTCTCCAGCTGCGGGAAGCTCGGGTTCGGAGCGACGTTGACGCTCTGCTCGCCGGCTGCGGCCTTGGGATACACATGGGAATGGGTGGTTTCGCTCACCGTGTCTCTCCTCGTGCAGGTCTGTTCCGTTACTTCTACTGCCACGAGGACGACGGCGATTGGGATCCGGATATGGTCCGGCTTGGGGTCGATGCCCCGCCCGGCCATATCACCGGCGTCCGCGATCGCCACCGCGGTACCACCTCGCTTGCCGCACCGCCGGATGCCGCGAGGCTCCCCGCCCCGTGCGATCCCGATGCGACCGCTTGCGTCCGGCTGTGTCGGGCCGGTCCCGTCGGTTCTACTGGGAGCGGGGCGCTTGTGGTGCCGCCGCACCGTTCTTCCGATGGCTCCCCGCTGATAACGGATCATCGCCGTGAACGCCGCCCATTGTAGCACCCCGGTGGGAACGGTCCCCACTCCCGTTCCGTCCCCGGCCAACACGCCCGGCCTCACCGGACTCTGACACTTTTGTGACCGTGATACAAGTTCAAAACCTTGATTTTCCAACGTTTTGCGGAATGTGTCAGAGTCACGATGCATCAGAGTCCGGTGAGACCGGGCGTGTTGCGGCCGGAGGGGATCAGGCCGTGGCCTTGCGATAGGCCTCGGTCAGGTTGGCCGCGACCTGCTCGCCGGCCTCGCCGAGGATCACGCTCAGCGAACGCAACGGCATGCTGCGCAGGAACATGACCATCAGCGCGCTGTCCGGGATGATCGGGCGGCCGGCCTCCCTGCCCATGTCGTCGAGCACGTGCTGCAGGATCGGCGCGCCGATCGGATCGTCGAGCCATTCGCCGAAGGTCGACCATTCGTCGAGGTTCATGATCTTGCCGTCGTCGTCGATCTCGACGCCGAGCCGCGAGATGATGTCGCGCGAGGAGACGCCGACCTCGACCGTGTAGGTGCCGCCCTCCACATGCCAGTCGTCGAACCGCTCCGACCAGTAGGCGAAGGCGCGGTCGTCCAGCGCGATGGTGACGCTCTTCGACTCGCCGGGTTCGAGCGCGACCTTGGCGAAGCCCTTGAGCTCGTGCACCGGGCGCGCGACCTTGGCCTTCGGCGGGGCCACGTAGACCTGCACGGTTTCGGCGCCGGCCACATCGGAGGTGTTGGTCACGGTCACGGTCACCTCGGCGGTGCGCGGACCGGTCTTGGCCACGGTCGCGTCGTGCACGTCGAACGTGGCGTAGGACAGGCCGTAGCCGAACGGATAGGTGACCTGCTTGCGGAAGGTGTCGTAGTACCGGTATCCGACGAACACGCCCTCGCCGTAATCGACGCGGCCCTCCTCGCCCGGCCAGTTCATGGCGGACGGATCGTCGTTCACATCGTCGATGATGGTCTGCGCGAGTTTGCCGGACGGGGTTTCGTCGCCGAAGATCACGTCGGCGAGCGCCGCGCCGCCGGCCTGGCCCAGCAGCCAGGTCTCCAGGATCGCCTTGGCGCGGCCCTGCCACGGCAGCGAGACCACGGAACCGTTCGACAGCACGACCGCCACGTTCGGGTTCGCGGCGGCCACGGCATCAAGCACCTCGACCTGCTTGGCGGGGATGTCAAGCGTGGTGCGGTCGAAGCCTTCGGACTCGTAGGCGGCGGGCAGGCCGAGGAACAGCAGTACGACGTCGGCCTGCTGGGCGGCCGTCACGGCCTGCTCGGTCAGTGCCGGGTCCTGCGCCGCGTCGTCCAGCGTGAAGCCGGGGGCGAAGTCGGCCGCGACGCCGCGCTCTTCGATTGCGTCGAGGAAGCTGGTGAGCTTGGTCGGGTTGATCAGCGAGGAGCCGGCGCCCTGGTAGCGCGGCGTGCGGGCGAATTCGCCGATGACGGCGATCTTGGCGCCCTTGGCGACCGGCAGGGTGGCGTCCTCGTTCTTGAGCAGCACCATCGATTCGACGGCGGCCTGGCGGGCGACCTCGTTGTGGGCGTCCACGTCGTACTGGTAGCCGTCCCGACTCATGGCGGGGCGGGCCTTGGCGACCAGGTCGATCATGCCCTGGGCCATCTCGTCCAGCTGGGTGGCGGGGATGCGCCCGTCCTTGGCGGCGGCCACGATCTGGTTGTCGGTGTTGCTCGGCGGCATCTCCAGGTTCAGACCGGCGTTGAGTGCGGCCACACGGTCGCTGATCGCGCCCCAGTCGGACATGACGATGCCCTTGAAGCCCCATTCGCAGCGCAGCACGTCGGTGAGCAGCCAACGGTTCTGTGAGGAGAACACGCCGTTGATCTTGTTGTACGAGCACATGACGGTCCACGGCTGGGCGGTTTTGACGATGTATTCGAAGGCCGGCAGGTAGATCTCGCGCATGGCGCGCGGGGAGATCGTGGCGCTGATGCGCAGACGGTCGGTCTCCTGGTTGTTGGCGGCGAAGTGCTTCAGCGAGGTGCCCACGCCCTTGGACTGCACGCCCTTGACGATGCCGACGGCGGTGTGGCCGGCCAGGTACGGGTCCTCGCTCCAGTATTCGAAGCAGCGGCCGCCGAGCGGGTTGCGCTTGATGTTGACGCCGGGGCCGAGGATGACGGCCACCTGCTCCTGGATGCATTCTTCACCCATCGCCTCGCCGACGCGCTCGACGAGTTCCGGGTTCCACGAGCAGGCCATGCCGGCCGCCGGCGGGAAGCAGGTGGCGGGCACGTTCTCCTCGACATCCATCGATTCGGTGTTCCGGGCCTTGCGCAGGCCGTGCGGACCGTCGGTGATGGTGTAGTTCGGCAGGCCTTTGGCCGCCACATTGCCCAGACTCCACGGGTTGGTGCCGCTGGTCAGCGCGGCCTTCTCCTCAAGGGTCAGGTCGTTTACGGAGGGATAGTCGCTCATCGGTTTCGCTCCTTCTGGTTCGGGCCGACATATTGTCGTTTTGCAGCATCCTCTTCGATTACCGCGACCGTCGGCCATTCATCACTTGAATTACCTACCGGTCGGTAGGCATTAATATAGCACCATGCGACACCACTCGCAACCGCGGCCGTCGCATGGTAATGTCGCCGTTATCGAACCATTCGGTCGGTAGACATTGACGACGCGGCACGGTCGAATCGACGCCGCGCCGCACCCCGACGCGACACGCGACCGCACCCATATACGCGGCACCCGGCGATGCGCAACCCCTACATCGCATCGACATCGTCTCGTCGTGCGACATCCGCCACACCGCCGACCGACACGACGAAGGAGATGCCATGCCACACCGCGACCCGGAACGGTTGAGCCAGATCGAACGCACCGCGGCTGAACTGTTCGGACGGTCCGGATACTACGCCACGTCGCTGCAGTCGCTCGCCGACGCGGTGGGCCTGACCAAGGCAGGACTGCTGCACTACGTCGGCAGCAAGGACAACCTGCTGACCCTGGTCATGCGCGACGTGTACGACGCCGACGCCATGGCCAAGCTCGGCGCGGACGGCAACGACCAGCCCGTCGGAACGGTGTCGTTGCCCGGATACCTGCGCGACATCGTGGCCCAGAACGCCGAGCGCCCGCATCTGGTCCGGCTGTTCACGATGCTCAACACCGAAACCCTCAACCCGGACCACCCGGCGCGCCAGTACTTCCAGGACAGGGAGCGGCTGCTGGAGCATCTGGCGGACAACCCCTGTTGGAGGGTCCCCGAAGGCGTGGACGTCCACGCCACGTTCAACGCGGCGATGATGGCGATGGACGGCATCCAGATCAAATGGCTGCGCGAGCCCGACCGCGACCTGGTGGCGATGTGGAAGCAGATCGAACCGGCATTGTTCCCCGAAACGATCTGGGGCCCGATCGACTAACCCCAATCCTCCCCCGCCACTCCCGGATTCCCTCACACCAAGGAGTCCAACTTTCCGGCACCACCCCATATCCCGGATTTGAACACGCCAACCGTCAGCGTGCCTGCGGCACCACCCCGACCGAGCCGCGCTGCACGAACACCGTGGGGATCCGCCGGTTCTCCGCACGACGTTTCCGCTTGGCACCGATCCTGGCCAGCAGCATCTCCACCCCCTGCCGGCCCATGTCGGCCGTCTGCTGCGAGATGATGGCGACCTGCGGACTCATCAAGCGGAACGCGTCGATATCGTCGAACGACACCACGGACAGGTCCTCCCCCACATCCATGCCGCGGTCGTGGAGCAGGCCGATCAGCGCAATCGCATCCGGCGAGTACGCGCAGAGCATCGCCGTCACGCCCTCCGCCAACAGCGCCATCAACGCGTCCTTGCGTGAACGGAACGAATTGTCGCAGTCCACAACAACCGCACCATCCTCCCCCAGCAGTTCGCCCGCAATGGCGCGGAACGCCGTCTCACGCTCGTTCACGTTGACCGACCCCAACGAGGAATGCGCCACGAACCCCACACGCCGGTGCCCCAGCTGATGCAACGTACCCACCGCGCTCTCAATGCCCGGATACGGATCCGAAACCACCGACGGCACCGTATCGAGTCCCTCCACGGTACGGTCGACGAACACCAACGGCAGGTCGCGGTCAATGAGCGACCTGATACCCGGGGAATCGGCGCCCTCCGGCACCACGATGGCGCCATCGATGCGCTGGCCGAGCAGCGTGGTGATGAACGCGTCCTGCCGCTGCACATCCTCGGCGGACGTGCCGATCAGCGTGCTGTACCCCTTCTCGTACAGCTGCTCTTCCATCGAGGAAACCAGATCGGCGAAGAACGGGTTGCGGATATCCGGCACCAGCAGACCCACCGTTCTGGACTCGGACAGGCGGATGCCCTGCGCCCTGGAATCCGGCACATAGCCCAACTCTTCCACGGTCCTGCGCACCAGCGCCTTGGTCTCGTCGGAGAAACGCCCCTTGCCATGCAGAATCTGCGAGACAGCCGTAATCGACACCCCCGCTTTTTGGGCCACATCACGTATCGTCGCGAAAGCCATTGGTCCCCTTCCTCATCGTCTACAACAGCTTACCCCCAAAACATCGTGCGCATACGGCACTTCCTCAATCGTTTTACCCTACGCGCACATACGGGTGCCGGATACGGCGCGACGTCCGCCGCGGCCACATCCGCATGTGGCTTCGACGAACGTCGCGTTGCCAAGAGCACTGCACCCGGTCCGGCGTGCGGCCAGCCCGGATCAGTCGAGCTCGATGGCGCCGGTGTACAGCTGGTAGTACTCGCCCTTCTTCTCCAGCAGCTCCTCGTGGGTGCCGCGCTCGATGATGCGGCCGTGGTCGAGGACCATGATCACGTCGGAGTTGCGGATGGTGGACAGGCGGTGGGCGATGACGAAGACCGTGCGGCCCTCCATCAGCGCGTCCATGCCGGCCTGCACGACGGCCTCGGTGCGGGTGTCGATCGAGGAGGTGGCCTCGTCCAGGATCAGGCACGGCGGGTTCGCCACGGCGGCGCGGGCGATGGAGATCAGCTGGCGCTGGCCCTGCGACAGGCCGGAGCCGTCGCCCTTGAGCACCGTGTCATAACCCTGCGGCAGCATGCGGATGAAGCTGTCGGCGTTCACCAGCTCGGCCGCCTTGATGCACTCCTCGCGCGTGGCATCCGGGTTGCCGTAGCGGATGTTGTCCATCACGGTGCCGGTGAACAGGTTCACGTCCTGCAGCACGATGCCCAGCGACCGGCGCAGATCCTGCTTGCGGATGCTCTTGACGTTGATGCCGTCGTAGAGGATCTGGCCCTCCTGGATGTCGTAGAAACGGTTGATCAGGTTGGTCACCGTGGTCTTGCCTGCGCCGGTGGCGCCGACGAGCGCGACCTTCTGGCCCGGCTCGGCGAACCAGGTGATGTCGTGCAGGACCGGCTTGTCCGGGTTGTAGCCGAAGGTCACGTTGGTGAAGCGCACGTCGCCGCGCAGCAGCGTGAGCCTGCCGTCGGGCGAGGTGATGGCGCTGTCGCGGGCGTCCATCGCGATCTCATACGCGCGGCCCTTCAGGGTCTTGGCGTAATTCAGCGAGCGGGTGCCGTCATCGCTGGCCTCGCGCTTCCAGGCCCAGTGATGGGTCGGACGCAGGGTCTCGGTCATCGTGCGGCCGTCGGAGGCCAGCTCCACGTTGACCAGGCGCACGGTGCCCTTGTCGCTCTCCGGCGGCTCGTCCATCAGCGCGAAGATGCGGGAGGCGCCGGCCAGGGCCATCATAACCATGTTGAACTGCTGGGAGACTTGGCCGATCGGGTTGGTGAACGACCGGGCGAGGGTTAACAGCGAGATCAGCGCGCCGACGGTCAGGTCGCCCGTGCCGGACAGGCCGAAGTTGCCCACGCCGGCCAGCGCCATCGCGCCGCCGACCACGGCCAGCAGGATGTACAGCAGATAGCCCATGTTGTTGACCACCGGCATCGTGATGTTGCCGTAGATGTTGGCCTGGGCGCTGGCATGGAACAGCTCCTCGTTCTTGGCGTCGAACGTGGCGGCGGTGGCCGGCTCGTGGTTGAAGACCTTGATGACCTTCTGCCCGTTGACCGACTCCTCCACGAAGGCGTTGACCTCGCCGAGGGACTGCTGCTGCTTGAGGAAGAAGCGGCCGGAGCGGCCGACGATCACGCGCACGACGCCGAACAGCAGCACGGAGAACGCGAGCACGAACAGCGTGACCGGAATGGACAGCCACAGCATGGAGACCAGTGCGGCGAGCGCGGAGATCGAGGACTGGAACATCTGCGGGAACGACTGGCTGATCGCCTGGCGCAGCGTATCGGTGTCGTTGGTGTAGCGGCTCATGATGTCGCCGTGCTCGTGCGTGTCGAAGTACTTGATCGGCAGCAGCTGCTGGTGGGCGAACATCTCGTCGCGGATCTCCTTGAGCACGCCCTGCTCCACGTTGACCAGGAGCCATTGGGTGAGCCAGGAGCAGAAGGTGCCGACCGCGTACAGGCAGGCCATGGTGGTCAGCACCTGGATCAGCGGGGCCCAGTCGGGGTTGTCGAGACCCACGATCGGCAGGATGTAGTCGTCGATCAGCGACTGCAGGAACAGCGCGGATCCAGCCTGCGCGGCCGCCGACACCAGGATGCAGACCACCACGATGGCGACCTGGATCTTGAATTTGAAGATGTAGCCGAACAGGCGCTTGATGGTGCCCGGCGCCGCCTTGGTGCGCTTGAGCAGCGGGCTACGATCGCTGAATTTCTCTTCAGCCATGCGTTGCACGTCCTTCTTGCTGGTGTTCTTTTCGGTTGCGGTGGAAGCGGTCTGCGTCATCACTCCTCACCCGCCTTGTTCTGGGTCTGCGACTCGTAGATCTCACGGTATTCGTCGCAGGTCTGGAGCAGTTCCTCATGTGTGCCCCTGGCGATGATGCGGCCGGCGTTCATCACCAGGATCAGGTCGGATTCCTCGACCGAGGCCACGCGCTGGGCGATGATGATCTTGGTGGTGTCCGGGATCTCGTGGTGGAAGGCCTCGCGGATCAGCTTGTCGGTCTTGGTGTCGACGGCGCTGGTGGAGTCGTCCAGGATCAGAATCTTCGGCTTCTTCAGCAGGGCGCGGGCGATGCACAGACGCTGGCGCTGACCGCCGGAGACGTTGGTGCCGCCCTGTTCGATGTACGTGTCGTACTTCTTCGGGAACTCCTGGATGAAGCCGTCGGCCTGCGCGAGCTGGCAGGCGTGGCGGATCTCCTCGTCGGTGGCGTCCGGGTTGCCCCAGCGCAGGTTCTCGGCGATGGTGCCGGAGAACAGGATGTTCTTCTGCAGCACCATGGCCACCTGGTCGCGCAGGGTGACCAGATCGTAGTCACGCACGTCGACGCCGCCGACCTTGAGCGAACCCTTGGAGACGTCGTACAGGCGCGGCACGAGCTGCACGAGGCTGGACTTGGCGGAACCGGTGCCGCCGACGATGCCGACGGTCATGCCGGATTCGATCTTCAGATCGATGTCGTCGAGCACGGGCTTCTCGGAGCTGTCGGAGTAGCGGAAGGTCACGTGATCGAATTCGATCGAGCCGTCCTTGACCTCCGTGACCGGGTTCTCATGGTCGCGCACGGTGCTGATCTCGTTGAGCACCTGGCAGATGCGTTCGGCCGAGGCGCGCGAGATGATGACCATGACGAAGATCATGGAGATCATCATCATGCTCATGAGGATCTGCAGCGCGTAGGTGACCAGCGCGGTCATGTCGCCGGTGGTCAGGCCGAGCGCCGGATCGTTGCCGGAGGCCACGATCTGCTGCGCGCCGACCCAGGAGATGACGATGAGGGCCGTGTAGATGCACAGGTTCATGGCCGGGGCGTTGAAGCTCAGGATCTTCTCGGCGCGGACGAAGTTGTTGTAGATCGTCTCGGAGATGCCGCCGAACTTGCGGTCCTCATGCTCCTCGCGGTTGAACGACTTGACCACGCGGATGCCCTGCAGGTTCTCGTCCACCACGTTGTTCAGCTCGTCGTAAGTGTGGAACACACGCTCGAAGATCGGGTGCACGTAGGCGGCCAGGCCGATGAGCACCACGGCCAGGATCGGGATGATCACGAGGAACACCAGCGAGATCTCCTTGCTGATGCGGAACGCGAAGACCCAGGAGACGATCATCATGACGGGGGCGCGCACGGCGGTGCGCACGATCATCATGTAGGCGTTCTGCAGGTTGGTCACGTCGGTGGTGAGCCTGGTGATGATCGAACCGGTGGAGAACCGGTCGATGTTCGTGAAGCTGAAGCCCTGCACCTGTGCGAACAGGTCGTGGCGCAGGTTCTTGGCGAAGCCGGCGGCGGCGATGGCCGCGTACTTGCCGGCCAGGAACCCGCATACCAGCGAGACCAGCGCGCACAGCAGCAGGATCAGGCCGAATTTGAGGATGGCCGGCATGTTGCCGCCGGTGATGCCCTCGTCGATCAGCGTGGCCATGACGGTCGGGATGGCGATCTCGAGGATGCCTTCGACCAGCACGAACGCGGGGGCCAGAAGGCTGGGCTTCTTGTATTCGCGCAGGCTCTTGCCCAGCGTCCGGATGATATGCTTCGGACGCTCCTGCGACTGGTCCACGGCCGGCTGTGACGTCTCGTCGACGGCTGCGGTTGTGGCTGTCATATCGTTTCCGTTCCTTCCTGTGTTGATGATGTCGATGCGGTTGCGGCGACCCCGGTCCGTCTGCCGGCGGTCTCCTGCGCATCCCCGGGCTCCCCCGGCCTCGCGCATTCCCAGCCGACCATGCCGGTGGCCGCAAGATTGCGTTTCATATGGTCCAGCAAGTCGAGCAGCTGCGATACCTCCGCATTGCTCATCCCGCCCAGCAGCACCTGTTCCATACGCGAGGCGTTGTCCCGCAACGCCTCGGCGATGGCGCGCGCCTTGTCTGTAAGGACGATCTTGCGCAGTCTGGCGTCATAGTCCACCGACCGGCGCTCGATCAGACCCTTCTTCTCCATCAGGCCCAGCACGCGCGATGCGGTGGATCGGGTGATGGAGAAGCGCTGCTCGATGTCGTACTGGAAGATGTCCCGGTCCCGGTGCCGTTCGAGGTACACGATGATATGCGTGTTCCCGCCGGTGGCGATGCGCGCCTCCTGCGGCATCGTGACCGCCAAATACCGATTGATCATGTTGTGCAGCGAGCGGATCTCGATACTGGGGCGCGTGCGTTCCAGCACCGCGGCCAGCTCAGGGTCGGCCCACTGCCTCAGGGATTCCATCGTCTGCGCTTCACCCCCTTCCTTTCAGTTCACTGTGGTAACCGAACGGTTAGCATATTATGAAGCATATACAACTGTTGCATATACAACATTCGGCGTGTCGCCATCGACGCCCAACCCCCTCCACATACCGCCGCACCCCGCCGCCCCGCACCGGTCGATTCACGCTTTCGCCCCCTCGGAAAAGTTGTGAATCCGAACCGCACCATACACAACATCCGCGGAACAACCGAATACCGGTATTCCGCGGATGTTGCGCTTGAATCGATCACTAGGCCGATTCACGGTTTTGCGAAGACGAAAACCGTGAATCGTCTTACCCTATTCAGCACCGGTCATAGCTGAAACGACGGATGTCGGCCAGCGTCCGCAGGCTCTCATCCCGCCAGGTCATGCACACCGGGAAGACGTGCCCCAGGCTGTCGTGCCGGGCGGGCTTCCAATCGTGCAGCTCGAAGTCGGTCCCCTTGCGCGCCAGCGCCGTGGCGAGCGCCAGCGTCTCGGCCTGGATGAAGTCGTCGGCGCTGGTCAGCAGGAACAGCGGCGGCAGATCCACGTTCGCCACGATATCCGGCGCGGTCAAGAAATCCGGATCGGCTGCGTCCAGTCCGGCGAAGAACCCCGGACCAAGCGTGGATTCCAGGTTCTTGCGCTCAGTGCCGTAGGCCACGCCCCGCCCGGCGGCCCGCTCCGGCGAGGCCAGGCCGTAGACGCCGCAGACGAGCGCGCCGCCCTTGAACCCGATGCCGGACGCCTGCCCGATGCCGAAGGCCTCGGCCGCGCGCCCGCTGTTCTCGATCGCCAGCGTCAACAGGGCCAGGGCGCCGCCGGCGGAGTCGCCGGTGATGAACACGGCGTTCGGATCGACCGGGTAGTCGGCCAGGTGCGCCTTCAGCCAGCGCAGGGCGGCCTGGACGTCGGCCAGTTGGCCCTTGAGATCGGTCTGCGGTGCCGGCCGGTAGTTCAGAGAGACGACGGCGAAGCCCTGCTGCGCCAGATGCGTGTTGAAGTTGCGGTTGAGCTCCTTGTATCCATAGCAGAAGCCGCCGCCGTGGACGTCCACGTACACCGGCGTGACGTTGCTCATGCGCACGGCCGCCTCATGCGGCAGGTAGATGTCGAGCAGATGCCCGCGCACCTGCCCGGCCGCGGCGTCATACCCGCCGTCCGGCAGGTAGGGGATGTCCGCGACGACATCGACGCCCTCGGGGTCGTGCCACCGTTCGGTGCGCGGATGGTCGTACCGTATGGTCTCGCATCGCGAGGTCAGGATCGCAGCGGCCACAGTCGGGTCCACCCCGTCCAGGTCGCCGTCGATCTCGGTCCACCGCTCGGCGTCCTTCAACGCCTGCTCGTCGTACTTGCTCAGGTCTCGTTGTATCGTCATCGACATCCCTTTCACTCAGACCACGGTGAACGTGGCGCGCTTGAGGTCCTCGCGGCGGCTCGAATGACCGATCAGCAGTTCGAACTCGCCGGGTTCCACGATGCGGCGCGCATCCGGATCCACGATCGTGCAGTCGGCCACCGGGATGTCGAACTCGATGGTCGCGCTCTCGCCGGGCTGCAGCTCGACGCGGCGGAACGCCTTGAGCTCGCGGTCGGTCCAGCTGTACGAGGTCACCAGGTCACCGACGTAGGCCTGCACGACCTCGACGCCCGGACGGTCGCCCGTGTTGGTCAGCGTGACCGAGGCGTGCACGGTGCCGTCGGTGGCGAACGGGGTGTCCGCGCCATCGATGACGACCTCGCCGTACGCGAAGGTGGTGTAGGACAGGCCCTCGCCGAACGCGAACGCCGGATCCTGCGTGAGGTCGGCGTACCGGTTGCCGTGCTGGCCGCGGATCTGGTTGTAGTACACCGGCAGCTGGCCCGCATGACGCGGGAAGGTGATCGGCAGTCGGCCGCTCGGCTCGGTCTGGCCGAGGATAATCTCGGCGATGGCGCGGCCGCCCTTCATGCCCGGGCTCGGCGCCCACAGCAATGCGGAGACGCCCTCGGCCGGGGCCACGTCCACGACCACGCCATTGGTGCCGATCACCGAGGCCGGCAACACCATCGGCTTGGAGCTCATCAGCACGACGACGAACGGCTTGCCGGTCTCCCGCGCGACGGCGGCGAGCGCATCGATCAGCGCGTTCTGCCCGCCCTGCAGTTCCAGCGTGGCGGTCGAACAGGTCTCGCCGATCATCTGCATGACGTCGCCGACCACGGCCACGATGAGGTCGGAACGCCGCGCGTTCTCGACCGCCTCGTCGAGCAGGGCTTGGTCGAAGGCGGCGGAGACGCCGACCTTCGGCCGGGGCTGGCCGTCGGGGAAGGTCTCCCCTTCCGGGTCGGAGATGAGGTCCACAATGTTCGCGCCGCGGGAGTAGGCGACCTCCCAATCCTGCGGCACGAGCGCCTTGAAGCCGTCAAGCACGGTGTCGATCATCTCGCGCGGGTGGCCGTCGGGCATCCAGTCGACCTGACCGGAGTTGCCGGCCCAGTCACCCAGCTGCATCTGCGCGTCGTCGGCGAGCGGGCCGACGACGGCGATGCGCTTGGGACCGTCGGCCGCGGACGGTTCGAACGGCAGCGCGCCGCTGTTCTTCAGCAGCGCCACGGATTCGCGGACCACCTCCAGGTTGAGCCGCTGGTGTTCATCGGAACCGATGACGGCCTTGATGCGTTCGGCGTCAGGCAGGCGCGGATCCTCGAACAGGCCGAGGCGGAACTTGAGCGCCAGGATGCGAGAGACGGCATCGTCGATCAGCGCCTCGTCGAGCATGCCGGTACGCACGGCCTCGATCGCCCCCTCGTAGAACTGCGGCGTGGTCATGACCAGGTCGTTGCCCGCCTTGACGGCGTCGGCGGCCGCGTGCGTGTAGTCCGGCTTGACGTGCTGCTCCCAGACGGAGCGGCCGACGTTGTCCCAGTCGGTGATCAGCGTGCCCTGGTAGTTCCACTCGCCGCGCAGCTTTTCGCTGAGCAGCCAGTGGTTGAATGTGACGGGCACGCCCTCGATGGATTCGTAGCCGAGCATGAACGTGCCGCAGCCCTCCTTGGCGACGCGTTCGAACGGCGGCAGGAACCAGGATTCGAGCTTGCGGTGCGACAGGTCGGCCTCGGAGGCGTCGCGGCCGCCCTGGGTTTCGGAGTATCCGGCGAAGTGCTTGGCACAGGCCAGGACCGCATCCTTGGGCAGCGGCTCCCCGGCCTTGGCGCCGCCCTGGTAGCCCTTGACGATGGCGGAGGCCATCTCGCCGATCAGCGTCGGGTCCTCGCCGAAGGTTTCGCCGACGCGGCCCCAGCGGGTGTCTCGGGCGATGCACAGCACCGGGGAGAACGTCCAGTGCACGCCGGTGGCGGAGACCTCCTCGGCGGTGGCGCGGCCGGCGGCCTGGACCTTCTCGGGATCCCAGCTGACGGCCATGCCGAGCTGCTCGGGGAAGATGGTGGCACCCGGCCAGAACGAGTAGCCGTGGATGCAGTCGTCGCCGATCAGCACGGGGATATTCAGGCGTGTTTTGGTGTCCACGGCCTCCACCACGCGGGGCAGGTCCTCGGGCCTGGTGTGCAGGACCGAGCCGACATGCTTGTTCACGATGAGCTCGTCGAGGTCGGCGCTGCGGGCGTCGAGCTGCATCATCTGGCCGACCTTCTCCTGCAGGGTCATGCGGCCGAGCAGGTCCGCGATGCGCTCCTCAACAGGCAGGTCGGGGTTCTTGTAGGGCATGGTGGCTTCATCGGCCATGGCTATCGCCTTTCTCCATCGAACGTATAGGTCCCTTACCGTTCGGCATTATACCCGCGACGACTCATCGACGTTCCGCGTTCAGCCCGGATATCCAGCCGTTGCGCCACGCATCGGACAGGGACCACGGCTCGCGCCCCGGACGCGGGCCGGAACCGTCGCGCAGCCGGCGCAGCTGGTAGCTCCAGAAGATGTGTCCGGCGCCGGCGTCCCACGTCCGCCGCTGCATCGCGGCGAGGTCGCGGTAGATCCGGTCCTCGGCCGATTGCCGTTCCGACGGTTCGGCGCGGCCCGCCGCACGCCCCGCCGTCGCGTTCGCCAGGCTCCACTCCCCCACGACCACCGGCGTATGCCGCGCCGCACGGCGGATGCGCCGCTCATTCCATCGGAGATACGCGCGGTACGCCCGCATCGCACGCACCGGACAGAACGCGTCGAGTCCGACCAGGTAGATATGCGTGTCCAGCATCACGTTGCGCATCCCCTCGCGCACGAACCAGTCGCCCCACGCGCCCAGCCGGAAGCCGTCATGGAACATGATGACCGTTTCCGGCCGCAGCACGCCGCGCAGCCGGCGGTACGACTCCCGGTAGAACGCCTTGAGGAAGCGCATCGGCACATGCCCGCTGCCGCGTGCCTCCGCCGCGTCGCGGGCGGCGCCGGTCGAGGCCGCGGTGCGGTAGACCAGCCAGCTGACCGGCTCGTTGAGCACCTCGATGCCGAACAGCGCCGGATCGTCGCGATACCGTGCAGCCAGCCGGGTCAGTACGTCCAACGCGAACCCGACGGCCTTCGGACTGCGGCGCCAACGGCACACACCGGTCAGTCCGCCGTTGTCGTACCCGTTCTGCGAGCCGGGCACGGTATGCAGGTCGATGAGGACCTTGAGTCCGGTGGCGTTGGCCCAGTCGAACGCACGGTCGAGGAACCCGACGCAGCCGGGATGCCCCGGCACGTCGCCGAAGATGAAATACGGCACCGGGATACGCACCAGGTTGCAGCCGTGCGCGGCGATGGCACGGAAATCGTCGAGCGTGACGTAGGTCTCGCGATGGCGGCGCAGGAGACGGTCGAGGGCGTCCGACGGCATGGTCCGGTGCATCCAGATCTCGTCGGCCTCGCCGCTGGCGCGGAACAGCCCGGGCGTCATCCAGCGTTCCAGCACGAGCCAGTTGCCCAGATTCACCCCGCGGATCGGTTCGTCGAAGCCCAGCGCCACCCTGTCACCTCCGTCCCGTGCGATGTCCATCTCCCATCATCGCATACCGGCACCGCTTCGGAACGGCACCCGATCGCACCAACCCCCATTAACCGGTGCGCTTACGGACTCTGACACATTCGGCCGTTTCCCGTTCCCAAGCAACCGCGGAATTCCGGGGTTTTCGGGAATGGATCACGGTCACGATGTATCAGAGTCCGTAGAGAATACACCACCGGAAATCGCGGTTGTTTTGAGGCGATCGGATGCATCACAGTCCATACGGAACACAGTAGTGATATATAAAATCATGATTTGACAAATTACGATTTGACAAATTACGATTTTCTGTATGACCTTCATCGGCAGACAAGACGAACTCGACTTCCTGGAATCCTGCTACACCAGCGACAAGGCGCAACTGGTGGTGATGTACGGACGCAGACGAGTCGGGAAAACCGAGCTGCTGGCCCATTTCGCCCAGCGCAAGTCTCATGTGTTCTTCGCCTCCCCGTCGGCGTCAAGGGACGAGCAGCTGGCCGCCTTCTCCAAGCAGATGTTCGCCGCCGGCGCACCGGCCTCACGCTATCTGTCGCAATACGCGGATTGGGAATCGGCCCTCAAGGACATCGCCAACCTGCCGACCGCGGAAGGTACGCGCAGGCTCGTCATCATCGACGAATTCCCCTACCTCGTCAAATCCGACAACGCGCTGCCCTCCATCATCCAGAACCTGTGGGATCACACGCTGAAACACGAAAATCTTATGCTGGTGCTTTGCGGCAGCGCCATGAGCTTCATCGAAAAGGAGATCCTCTCCGAACAGTCCCCCCTGTACGGACGCGCGACAGGTATCCTCAAAGTACTCCCCATGCCGTACTGGGACGCCGCCAAGTTCTTCCCGCACTACTCCCCTGCGGACAAGGCACTCACCTACGCCGTGCTCGGAGGTGTTCCGCACTATCTGGCCCAGTTCGATCCCGACGCATCCGTCAAGGACAACATCAAACACCACCTGCTGCGCCGGGGAACGGCCTTGTACAGCGAAACCGAGTTCCTCATGCATCAGGAATTCCGGGAACCGGCCACCTACAACACCATCCTGCAGGCCGTGGCTCTGGGCGCCACGCAGCTCAACGACATCGCACAGCGGACCATGCTTCAGCCACAGGCGGTGAGCACCTATCTGAAGAACCTGATCGAAGTGAACATCCTGGAGCGCGAGTTCCCCGTCGACGCTAAACCGGCGGAAACCGCCAAGGCCATGCGCGGCCTGTATCAGATCACCGACAACTACTTCCGATTCTGGTATGCGTTCGTGTTCCCCAATCGCTCCGAATTGGAGATGGGCGACATCGAGGGTACATACCGTTTCGAGATCGAGCCGGCATTGCATGATTTTGCGGCGACCGCGTTCGAACGCATCTGCGCCAACTGGTTGCGGCGTGAAAACATGCGGGGGTCATTGCCGTTCCGCGCGCATCACATCGGCCGCTGGTGGAACGGCAAGACGGAGATCGACGTGGTAGCCACGGACAAGTCACAACGCCGGCTGCTGCTCGGCGAGTGCAAATTCCGCAACAAACCCATCGACATCCCCGTTCTGCGAGCGCTGCAGGACAAAGCCGCGCTATTCAAGGCGGAGGACAGGCATTTCATGCTGTTCGCGCTCAACGGATTCAGCCCCGAACTCACGGCTCTGGCTCAGGCGGATCCCTCCGTCACCCTTGTGGATGTCGCGCAGCTGTACCACATATAACGGCGGATACGCATACGGACTCTGACACATTCGGCCGTTTTCCCGTTCCCGGGCAACCGCGGAATTCCGGGGCTTTCGGGAATGGATCACGGTCACGATGTGTCAGAGTCCGTATTGATGTCATCTAGGGACGGTCAGCGGACGACGGTCTTGCGTCACTCCACGGGTGCGGACTCGTCGGCCTCGTAGTCGAAGAAGTCGAAGTCGGCGGTCTTCTCGTGCAGCGCGGCGTCGGTCACGGCGATGCCGACCATCGTGCCGGTGAACTCGCCGAACTTGCAGTACTCGTCCGAGAAGGTGGTGGCGTCGAACTCCGGACCGATCTTGGTCCAGGTCTCGCCATCGTAACCCCACTCGAACCAGGAGCGGCGTCCGCTGATGTTCAGACGCATGCAGATTGGTCGGTTGTCCACGGCCGTGCGGGTGTCGAGCATCTCGGTCTTCTCGCCGTTCTCCAGACGCACGATCGAGATGGCCGGGCCGCCCAGCGTCTCGGACCAGTACTTGCGCAGGAACGCGTTGTTCATGTTGTCGTAGTACAGGACCAGGCCGGCGCTGTGCTGGTAGACCTCGGGGGTGAACTCCATCCGGGTGGTCACCGTGGCCTGCACGCTGGTGAGCTTACGGGTCAGCAGGCTCACGCGGTTGAGCGAGGCGAGCGACTCCTGGCCGCGCAGACGCACCCAGCCGGGGCGTGCGGTCACGTCGGCGAACGAGGTGGGCATGATGCGCGGCGAGTAGTACCAGTTGCCCAGTTCCGGCGCGTCGAAGTCGTCATGCGACGGGATCCGCGGCATCGGCACGTCAGGCAGGTCCGGCTCCTCGACCTCGAGCTTGGCCAGGTTCGACCCGTCGGCCATGCGCAGCCAGCCGTCCTCGGTCCAGTGCATCTTCTGGATTGCGGTCTCGCGCCCCAGCGTGCAACGCAGTTCGGGCACGAACGGACGCGCCGTCAGATGCACGAGGTAGGTCTCCCCGTTCGGCAGGTCCACGTAGCTGCCGTGACCGGACTTCTGCAGCACGGACTGCGGGTTGAAGTACTTGGGCTTCAGATGGTCCGGATCGGCGCGTTCGTTGGATTCCTCCGGCTGCGAGGTGACGATCGCGCCGATTGGATCAGGCTCGTAGGGACCCCAGACGTTGCGGGAGCGGCCCATCGTGACGGCGTGGTTGTAGCCGGTGCCACCCTCGGCGCACATGATGTAGTACCAGCCGTCACGCTTGGTCAGGTGCGGGGCCTCGATGCAGCCGCGGTCGGTGGCGCCGCGCCAGATGCGCTTCGGATAGCCGACGACGTGCTTGGTCTTGGGATCGTACTCGACGCAGCAGATCACGCCCGGCTTCTCGTAGCCCTCACGGGTCTCCCATTCGAGCGAGACGACGTACTTCCTGCCGTCGTCGTCATGCAGGATGGAGGCGTCGAAGCCGGAGGAGGTCAGATAGACCGGTTCGCTCCACGGGCCGGTGATGTCCTTGGCGGTGATCAGGTAGTTGTCCACGTCGAAGTAGCGGGCGTTCATCGAGTTCATGACGCCGTAGACCACATAGAAGAGGTCCTCCTCCTCGCAGTAGGTCAGGCAGGGGGCCCAGATGCCCTTGGCGGAGGGCAGCTTGGTCAGGTTCGGGTCGGCGTCGTTGGTCAGCACATGGGTCAGCAGTTCCCAGTGCTTCATGTCCTTGGAATGGTAGATCGGGATGCCCGGGAACCATTCGAAGGTGGAGACGGCCACGTAGTAGTCGTCGCCCTTGCGGCAGATGGCGGGGTCGGGGTTGAAGCCCTTGAAGATCGGATTGTGCAACATCATTGTTTCCTTTGTTGAAGGTATGTCCTTGTGGCTCGTCGGCAATGCCGCCGGCGCGGCCAAGCCGCCCGCACCGGGACGATGCGGGCGACGGAGCGGTCACTTGTGATCGACGGGATACCAGTCCTGGGCGATGCAGCGGCCGAGATCCCAGGAATCCCACCCGATCCAGCCCGGGGTGTTGACGGTGTCGGTGAGCAGCTTGTAGTTCCAGTAGTACTGGCCGGCGCCCTTGCTCCAGGCGTTGAGCTGGGAGGCGGCGACGCCCTGGTACAGGTCGCGCTTCTCCTGCGCGCTCAGGGTTTCGGCGGCGGCGCCCTCCTCACCGTTGAGCACGGACTGCCCGCCATGGGTGTCCACGCCGCAGCCGGCGGAGTTGAACAGGCACCATTCGCCGACGATGACCGGCACGTACTCGCTGACTTCGGCGATCATCGGCGCGTAGGTGTTGCGCACGAACTCGTCGTATCCTTCGGCGGTCTGCGGGCATCCGGCAATCTCGGCCATCATCAGGTACTGGTGGGTGTCCAGGATCACGTTCTTCAGCTCGGGGTTGGTGAAGAACTCCTTCCACTGGTAGATGTCGAAGCCGTCATGGAAGACCACGGCCTTGTCCTCCGGCAGGCCACCCTCGCCGCGCAGCCGGCGGTAGGCGGTCATGTAGAAGTCCTTGAGCCAGTCGAACTCGATCGGCCCGGTGCCTTCGGCCATCTCGGGGTCGACGGCCTTGTACCGCTCGGTGACGTTCATGGAATCCCACGAGGCGGTGGTGTTCGGCTCGTTGATGACCTCGATGCCCATCAGGGCCTTGCGCGTGCCGTAACGCCGGGCCAGTCGCTCCAGCACGGTCAGTACGAACTCGACCTCGTCGGACAGCTGCGCCCACTTACACACGCCGGACAGGCCGCCGTTGTCGAAGCCGTTCTGGCTCATCGGCGCGGTATGCAGGTCGATCAGGATGCTCAGCCCGTACTTCTCCGCCCAGTTGAACGCCTTGTCGAGCTCTTCGACGCAGCCGATGAACGGCGGACGGTCGCCGAAGATGAAGTACGGCACCGGGATGCGCACCGAGCTCAGACCCCACGATTTGATCGTCGCGAAGTCGCGTTCGGTGATGTATTCGGCGCGGTGGGTTCTGATGCGGGCCTCGTAGACGGCCGGATCGAGCTGGGTGGGCAGATAGTATTCGTCGTCGGCGGTGGTGCCGTCGAACAGGGCCGGGTTCATCCACTTCTCAAGGACGAGCCAGTTGCCCAGGTTCACGCCGTTGATGAAGGTGTTGCTCATGATTGCTCCTTTGCGTAATGACTGGTTGGTTTACTTGACGTTTTTGATGAGCATGATGAACACGCAGCCGACCAGGGCGAACGCGATGGCGATCGGGAACGCGAACACGTAGCCCAGGGCGAGCACGACCGAGCTCATGATGACCGGGCCGAGCATCTGGCCGAGGGTGGTGGCCAGGTTCAGGATGCCCAGGTCCTTGCCGGCCTCCTCCTTGTTCGGCAGCACGTCCACCAGCAGCGCCTGATCCACGGACGTGTACACGCCATAGCCCAGACCGGCGATCGCCGCATACAGATACATGCCCATCGTGGTCGGCATGACCCACGGCATCGCAATACCGATCGCGAAGCACACGGAGGCCACGATCACCGGGGCCTTGCGGCGGCCGATGAGGTCGGAGAACGGGCCGGCCACGACGGAGCCCACGAGCGAGACGACCATCGTAATCGTGGACATGACCGAGATCGTCACGCCGGACTGCTCGTCGCTCTGGCCGATATAGTTCTGCACGATGTACAGCTGGTATGCGGTGATCATCTGGTAGCTCAACAGCATGCACACGCGGCCGGCGAACGCCTTGTAGAAGTCATGCGCCGTCGAGAATTTCGGCGGGATGAAGCTTGCGAGCACATCCTTGACGGTGCCCTCGTCCTTGGGCAGGTAGTCGGCGGGCTCCTCCCTGGGGAAGATCAGCACGGCCACCACGCCGCCCAGGAACATGAACACGCCGGCGACCGCGAACCCGGCCAGCATGTTCGACATGAACACCGCGCCGAACATCACGCCAATCGGGGACCCGACCGCGGTGCCGGCGCCGTAGAACGCGGACATGGTGCCGCGGATGCCCGAGGGGATGCGGTCGGACAGGAGCGCCACGCACGGGGCGATCATGCAGTTCAGGCCGAACATGCACAGGCAGTACCAGAACGTCAGCAGCACCGGGTTGGTGGTGGTGCCGGTCAGGAACAGCGTGACGCCGCCCAGCACCGCGCCGAACACGATCCACGGGGTGCGCCGGCCAAACCGGGAGCGCGAACGATCCGAGAAGTTGCCGAACATCAGATTCGACACCAGGGACGCCACCGCCGTAGCCGCGTTCACAATGCCCAGCAGCGCCTCCGGATCGATGCCCTCGATCGACTTGTAGTGCTGCGGCAGCAGCACCGACGCCACGATCTGCAGGCCGATCGCCCACAGGAAGCCGAATGCCAGAAAACCCGCGCCGAATCGCGTCAGGCGCGCTTTCGGGACAGGCCGGCCGGTCTCCGGCGACAGCGCGGGATCCTTCGAAGCCGCCTCGATCGCCGCGTTATGCGCGGCAAGGCGCTCCTCCTTACTCAACATTGCAGCATCACTCATTGGTGAAACCTCTTTCCCTTCCGTCATCCATGACGGGTGCTCTTCACTGAGTTTTGGTTCGGCGACCACTTTGTATTTTATACTTAGTAATCACTTAGTTATATGATATAACCACACGCCCATTTCCATGAATACGGCGTGTCACAACCGATTCGTCACTATACGGCTTCACCACCGAGTACCTTGTAAGTACATGGGTGGCGTACGGCCCCCGCAGGTCCGCCCCGAAAAGAACCGTACGGCTGCATCCCGGACGCCCCACGGACCACAGGGGCCTCCGCCTGCACGGACACACCCCCTCCGCCAGCGCAATCGCCGGCGCACCGTCACCAACCCCGACGCACACCTTCAAGGAGCCGCCATGCGCCGCAGAACCGCCGTCACCCGCCCCAAACGCATGAACGCCGAGGACCGGCGCAGGCACATCCTCAAAACCACCGTCTCCTGCATCTCCCAGTTCGGATTCTGGGGCTTCACCATCCGCGACGTGGCGGACGCCGAGCACATCACCGAGGCGGGGTTGCTCTACTACTTCTCCGGCAAGGAGGAACTGCTCGTCGAAGCGCTCAAATACGCCGACCATATCAACCAGATCGCCATCGCCGAGCATCTGGGCGTCACGGGCGTGACCGGCGACGTACTCGCCGACGGCATCGCCTACCACTGCGATCACGGACTCAAGACCATCCTCCAGGCCACGGTCGAAACCAACGCGAACCGACCCGAGCTGGTACGGCTGTACACCGTACTGGAGGGCGAGGCGTTGAGCGAGGACCATCCCGCGCACGACTACTTCGTCACCCGCGAGGACAACCTGCTCAAGGAGTACACCGTCGCCGCGGAACGCGACCACGTGGCCGATCCCGCACGCACCGCGCTCCAGGCGCTCTCGGCCATGGAAGGCCTGCAGCTGCGCTGGCTCAACGACGCGCGCGAGGTCGATTTCGTCGGCGAATGGCGCGCACTCGCCGACCTCATCATCCGCTAATCACAGACTCTGATCTATTTCCACCGTTAACATTTCTCGTAATCCTTGGAATTCCGGGGATTACGGAGATAGATCACGGTCACGATAGATCAGAGTCCGGGAACTGGCCGAATTAACCGACGACGACGGCCAGGTTCCACGGGCCGACGGTCAGGTCGACGCCGGTTTCGACCTTGTCGCCGGCCTTCGGAGCGCCGGCGAAGGTGACGGTCGGATCGACGGTGCCGTCGGTGGCGATCGTGACCGGGGCCACGACGACCTCGCCGGAGACCGGGCTGGCGAACGTGGCCGGTTCGGCCGAGTAGTTGAGCAGGTAGGTCACGCTCTCACCGGCCTCGTTGAAGCCCTGACGCACCGTGATGGTGCCGGCGAGCGGCATGCCCGCGTACTCGATGCCGGCGTTGCCGACGGCCTCGCGCATGACGGCGCGGATCGCGTCGGGGGCCAGCAGCGTGCCGATCCATTCCGCGGTGCCCTTGCCGAAGGCGTGACGGGTGATGGCCGCGTAGTCCTTCCACGCGTAGTGGCCGTAGGAGGCGAGCACCTCGGTGCCCTCGTCGGCCTTGAGCAGCTCGATCAGCGAGAGTGCCTCGGTGTCGGGCGTGCCCTCAAGCGCGCCGGAGAAGACGACCGGCACGTTCTTCGGACGGGTGAACTGGTTGTAGCTCATGCCGAACACGTCGGTCAGGTTGTGCGGGGCGCGGTCGTGCCAGATGGTCACCTCGTCGTCGGTGACGAACGAGCGCATCGTGGCCACCAGATGGCCGCCGTTGGCGACGAACTCGCGCAGGTTGTCGGTGGTCTCCTGCGGGGTGGCGTACAGCGCCGGGGCCACGATCATCTCGTACTTGGCCAGGCGCTCGGCGGGGGCGTCGACCGGCACGAAATCGCATTCGACGTTGAGCTCGAACAACGCGTCGTACACATTGCGGACCACGTCGTTGTACTTCAGGCTCCCGCCGAACGGGAAGCCCGCCTCGATGAGGAACCAGTCGAGTGCCGACAGCGACTCGTTGGAGACCATGATGGCCACCTTGTTGCGCTTCTTCAGGTGGACCAGACGCTCCCCCACCTTCGGGTCGGCGATCTCGTTGCCGAACACGCCGGCCTCGCGGTAGGTCGGGTTCGGTTCGAGGTCGTGGCTCAGCAGCCCCTTCCAATAGGTCTCGAAGGAGTTGTGGATCGAATGCCAGTGCCAGTACTCCACGCAGTCGGCGCCAGAGGCCAGGTGGCTGTAGGCCTGCAGGCGCAGCTGGCCGGGGAACGGCAGCCAGCCGTGCTGGCCCTGGGCCTCGGTCTCAAGCACCAGGTAGTTCGCGCCGTCCTTGGTGGAGCGGGTCATGTCGCCGCCGAAGGCGATCTCCTTGCCGGTCAGGTCGTCCTCGGTCGGGTGGTAGATGTCCACGCCGGTGATGTCCACGCCCCGCGCCGCCTTGAAATGGTCGACGGCCGGCTGCACGCCGAAGGAGTAGCCGCGCCACTCGAAGTCGAAGTTGTGGGTGATGAACTGGTCGGGTTTGGCGTACTCGCGCACGATGTCGGCCTGCCACTTGAGGAATTCGGCCACCTGCGCGCGGCGGAAGCGGTCGAACTCGCCGAGCAGCGACTGGTTGATCGTGCCGGTCACGTCCGGGAAGTCCGCCCATGCGTTGATGCGGTTGGACCAGTAGTCCAGGCCGAAGCGGGCGTTGAGCTCGTCTAGGTCGTCGTTGAACTTCTCGCGCAGGTACTTGACGAACAGGGCCTGCATGTCCGGGGAGACCGAGTCGTAGTACTTGGTCTCGTTGTCGACCTGATAGCCGATGACGGCCGGATGGTCGGCCACGTGTGCGATGAGTCTGCGGATGATGCGCTCCGCGTAGAACCGGTACGTCGGGTTGACGATGTCCATGATCTGGCGGGCGCCGTACTTGCCCGGGCCGGCCGGGGTGACGGCCAGGACCTCGGGATGCATCTTCACCATCCAGGTGGGCACCGCGTAGGTCGGCGTGCCGACGATCACGTCGATGCCGGCGCGCTGGGCCGCGTCGAGGGCGCGGTCGATATGCGTGAAGTCGAAGACGCCCGGCTGGGGTTCCTCGGTGCTCCAGGTGGATTCCGCGATGCGGATCAGGTTGATGCCGGCCTCCTTCATCATCCGCATGTCTTCATCCACGCGGTCGAGGTTCTTGGGCATGTATTCGTCGTAGTACGCCGCTCCGAACAGGATGCGGTCGGTATGGGTTCGCGCCATGATGTTCTCCTTTGAAATATGATGCCGTGTCCGTTGACGATAGTATCCGAAATATCCGATCCCGCCGCGGCCCACCATGCATGGGGCCGCGGATGTCGGGAGCCTCCCAGCGAGGGGAGGCTTGGTTTACTTGACGTTCTTGATGAGCATGATGAACACGCAGCCGACCAAGGCGAAGCAGATCGCGATCGGGAACGCGAACACATAACCCAGAGCCAGCACGACCGAGCTCATGATGACCGGGCCGAGCATCTGGCCGAGGGTGGTGGCCAGGTTCAGGATGCCCAGGTCCTTGCCGGCTTCCTCCTTGTTCGGCAGCACGTCCACCAGCAGCGCCTGGTCAACGGACGTGTACACGCCATAACCGAGGCCCGCGATCGCCGCATACAGGTACATGCCCATCGAAGTCGGCATGATCCACGGCATCGCGATGCCGATCGCGAAGCACACCGACGCCACCACAACCGGCACCTTACGACGACCGATCAAATCCGAGAACGGACCAGCGGCCACGGAGCCGACCAGGCCCACCACCATCGTGATCGTGGACATCACCGAGATCGTGACCGCGGAATCCTCGGTGGACTGGCCCACATAGTTCTGGACGATGTACAGCTGGTAGGCGGTGATCATCTGGTAGCTCAACAGCATGCACACACGACCCGCGAACGCCTTGTAGAAATCATGTGCGGTCGAGAAGCGCGGCGGGCGGAAGCTCATGACGATGTCCTTGACGCCGCTGTCGGCCTTGGGCAAGTAGTCGGCGGCCTCCTCCTTCGGGAAGATCAGCACGGCCACGAAGCCGCCCAGGAACATGAACACGCCGGCCACGGCGAAGCCCGGCACCATGTTCGTGATGAACACCGCGCCCAGCATCACGCCGATTGGCGCGCCGACCGTCGAGCCAGCGCCGTAGAACGCCGACATCGTGCCGCGGATGCCCGAAGGCACACGGTCGGACAGGATCGCCACGCATGGGGCGATCATCGCGTTCAGGCCGAACATGCACAGGCAGTACAGCACCGTCAGCAGGATCGGGTTCGTCGTCATGCCGGTCAGGAACAGCGTGACGCCGCCCAGCACCGCGCCGAACACGATCCACGGGGTGCGACGGCCGAACCGCGAGCGCGAACGGTCCGAGAAATTGCCGAACATCAGGTTCGACACCAGGGAAGCGACCGCGGTCCACGCGTTCACGATGCCCAGCAGCGCCTCGGGCTCGATCCCCTCGATCGACTTGTAATGCTCCGGCAGCAGCACCGAGTTCACAACCTGCAGACCGATGCACCACAGGAAACCGAACACGAAGAAACCGATAGCGAACCGCGTCAGAACCGCCTTCGGCACCGGCCGCCCCGTCTCGGGGGACAGCGATGGATTCTTCGAAGCGGCCTCGACCGCGGCGTCATGCGCCGCCAGCCGCTCCTCCTTGCTCAAAGCAACAGCCTCACTCATCATTGACCTTCCTCTGTCTACATTGACTTGTTGCACCTTCCGGTCGTCAGGTGGATCGGTCCAATCCATCTACCAACCATTCGGTAAGCAACAGTGTAGACATGGCGACACGGAACTGTCAACTTTTACCGTGCAGTTGTTAGATAACAAACCATCGTTGAAATTACAACGTTTTCAAACCTGATTCACCAAACGTTTCGATGAATTGTAGAATCAATAGTAGATAACGAAGGCATAATCCATGTCCCATGGGTCTCGCCGGCCGAGCCGGCGGACCCGCGAACCGTCCATGAATCGGACCGAATCCGATACCGCCTCAACGATACCGATCCCACACCGGCGAGGGGAAGATCATCCGTTCGAACACCAGCCACTCGTCGACCATGTCAATCGGCGGATCACGCAACCACCGCAGCTGGATGCCATCCATCGCCTCGATGCACTGACGGACCACCGGCCCCATGTTCTCATCCCACGGCCCAACCTCGGGAGGCAGCTTCCAGGGGAACCGGCTGTAGTAATCCCACACGGCGAACGGACGGGTGTGGAAGTACTCGTACAACGGATGATCGGGGTTGAACGCCTCGGTCTCCAGGATCATATACAGCTGGACCATCGAACGCCGAGACGCGTTATGCCTCACCAGAAACCGTAAGTACGACGGGAACAGCGGAGCATCCGGATCGCTGCCCGGCAGCCCCGACGCCAGAAAGTCCTCCGGTGTGCCGGTGGCGTCGTACGAATCGGTCATCAGCAGTTGCAGCAGCCCCTCCTTATTGCCGATGTAGTGCAGCAGCCCCGGCTGGCTCATGCCCACCTCATCGGCGATGTCCTTCAACGACGTGCCGTTGTACCCCCGCTCGCCGATCAGTTTCGCCGCCGCTCGGGTAATCTCCCCCAACCGCTCCTCAGGCGTCTTGCGCACCCTCTTCTGCTTCACCATGCCGCCCAGTCTAGCGTACAATACCACGGCACGGCGGCAACGGTAGGCAAGTCCACGGCAGGAATCGAACCACCACCCCCGCACAGAATCTCGGCAATGCGACGGGACGGGCATCCGTCCCGTCGCATATGTGTCCGCCCTATGTCAGTCGGCCGTGTGCATGCCGTCGGTCCGGCCGCCCTCCACGGGCTTGTCCAGACCGGCCGCATGCGCCTTCTTGGCGGCGGAGATCATCAGCTTGATGCGGTTGAGCTGGTTCGCCTCGCTGGCGCCCGGGTCGTAGTCGATCGACACGATGTTGGCCTGCGGATACAGGCGGCGAATCTTGCCGAACATGCCGCGGCCGGTCACGTGGTTGGGCAGGCAGGCGAACGGCTGCGCGCAGATCACGTTCGGGCAGCCCTGCTCGATCAGTTCGAGGATCTCGGCGGTCAGCAGCCATCCCTCGCCGGCCTGCACGCCCACCGAGGTGACCTCGGCGGCCTTCTTGACCAGTTCGGGCATCGGCTCATCTTGCTGGAACTTGCCACCGGCCAGGTCAATCGCCGCACGCACCGGGTTGAGGTAACGGTCCAGACCCCAGCGCATCGCCGCGTAGGCGAACTTGTTGCCGCCCTTGCCCAGATAGTGCTCGTTCCAGTCCGAGATGTACGGGCGGGTGGTCATGAACTCCATGATGCCCGGCACCACGGCCTCGCAGTCCTGCGACTCGATGACGTCGACCACATGGTTGTTCGCATCAGGATGGTACTTGACCAGGATCTCGCCGACCACGCCGACGCGCACCTTGCGCGGGATGTCCTGCAGCGGCAGCGCGTCGAAGGATTTCACAATCTCCTTGACCAGCGTCGGATACGGCAGGAAGCCCTTGCCGATCGTCTTCGCCGCGGTGGCGGAGCGGCCGTGATGCTCGATCGTCTCGCGCACGATCGTGTCCCACTGCCGATACAGCGCGTCCGCGCTGCCGGGTGTGGCCTCATACGGGCGCACACGGTACAGGCACTTCATCAGCAGGTCGCCGATGACCAGCGCCTTGATGGCGCGGTGCAGCAGCTGCGGGGTCGGCTGGAAGCCGGGGTTGTCCTCCAGGCCCTGCGTCGAGATCGCGATGACCGGGATCTGCGGATAGCCGGCGTCCACCAGCGCCTTGCGGATCAGGCCGAAGTAGTTGGTCGCACGGCACATGCCGCCGGTCTGGGTGATGGCCAGCGCCACCTTGTCCGGATCGTACTTACCTTCAAGGATCGCGTCGATCAGCTGGCCGATGACCATGATGGCCGGATAGCAGGCGTCGTTGTTGACGTACTTGAGACCGACCTCGACGTCCTCATGGCTGGCATGTTCGAGCACGTCGAACTTGTAGCCGGCCGAACGGATCACCGATTCGACGAGCGAGAAGTGGATCGGGCTCATCTGCGGGGCCACGATCGTGTAGTCCTTCTTCATGGACTTGCCGAACGGGATCTTGTTGGCGTACTTGGTCAGCGTGGCCGAGTTGTGCGCCCCCTTCTTGCCCTGCCCCGCCGCGGCGTTCCGTGAGGCGTCCCTGACCGCCTGAGTGAGCTTGGGGTTGCCGCGCATGACGGTGTCGAGCATGACCTGCCGGCCCGGGGTCGGCGCCTCGGATCCGGTCCTGCGGAATTCGCCGGTCTTCGGCCGCTGCGCCGCGGCCAGCGCCGCCTCGGCGGCGGCCAGCTGCGCCTTGGCGGATTCGACCGCATCCTGCGCGGCCTTCAGCTCGGCGTCGGATGCCGCGGACCGTCCGGCCTTCGGAGTCGCGTCCCCGGCGGACTCGACGAACTCGACCGAATCGGCGGACCCGGCGGCTGCGGCACGTGCGGCGTTGGATTCGCGCTCCTCGACCGCGGCCTTGAGGGAGCGCAGACGGATCTTGGCGGCGCCCAGGTTCGAGACCTCGTCGATCTTGAGCATGGTGTACACGTCGGCCTTGTCCGCCAGGATCTCCGCCACCTGGTCGGTGGTGATGGCGTCCAGGCCGCAGCCGAAGGAGTTGAGCTGCACGAGTTCGAGCCCCGGATAGGAGGCCACGAAGTTCGCCGCCGCGTACAGGCGGGAATGGTAGGCCCACTGGTTGGTCACGCGCAGCGGCATGCGGGTGGTGACCTTGCGGTCGTCCACGTGGCGGAAGCCGTTGGCGTTGCGCTTGCGCGGGTCCTCCTCGCCTTCGGACAGGTAGTCGCTCAGATGCAGCTTCTCACCCGGCTGCAGCTCGCAGATCGAATCCTCGGAGAGCACCACCATGCCCAGCGAGCAGATCGTCTCGGGAATGCCGTGGTTGATCTCGGGGTCGATGTGGTACGGACGGCCAGCCAGCACGATGCCGCGGCAGTCGTGTTCCTTCATGTACGCCAGGGCGCGCAGGCCCTCCTGCTGCACGTCGTACTTGAAGACCTTGTCCTCGGCGTAGGCGGCCTTGACGGCCTCCTGCGCCTCCTCGCGGGTCACGTTCGCCCACGCGAACTCCTCCACGATGCGCTCGACCATCAGCTCGTGGTTGGCCAGGTTGAAGTACGGCCGCATGTAGCGGATGCCCTCTTCGCGCAGTTCGGGCATATTGGCGCCGATCACCACCGGATAGTTGGCCACCACCGGGCAGTTGTAGTGGTTGTCGGTGTTGTCGACCAGGTTCTCCTCGTAGCTCACGCACGGGTAGAAAATCGTCTTCACGCCCTTGCCGAGCAGCCACTTGATGTGGCCGTGCACCAGCTTGGCCGGATAGCAGATGTTCTCGGAGGCGATCGATTCGATGCCGGTTTCGAACAGCTCGTGGCTGGAGCGTCCGGAGATCACGACCTTGAAGCCGAGCGAGGTCAGCAACGTGAACCAGAACGGATAGTTCTCGTACATGTTGAGCACGCGCGGGATGCCGATCTCGCCGCGGGTGGCCTTCTTGTCGGTGAGCCTGCGGTAGGCGAAGCACCGCTTGTACTTGTAGTCGTACAGGTTCGGCCGGTCGGAACGCTGCTTCTTGGCGTCGCCGCCGCGTTCGCAGCGGTTGCCGGTCACGTAGCGCGAGCCGTCGGCGAATGTGGTGATCGTCAGCTTGCAGTGGTTCTGGCACAGCTTGCACACGTCACGCGTGCTGGTCATCGTCAGGTTGTCGAGTTCCTCGCCCTTGAGGATCGTGGACTCGGTGCCGTCCTCATAGTGCATGCGGGCGGTGAGCGCGGCGCCGTACGCGCCCATAAGCCCCGCGATGTTCGGGCGGGTGACCTCGCGCTCGGTGAGCAGCTCGAATGCGCGCAGCACGGCGTCGTTGAGGAACGTGCCGCCCTGCACGACCACCGTATCGCCCAGTTCGCCCGAGTCGCGCAGCTTGATGACCTTGTACAGCGCGTTGCGCACCACCGAATAGCACAGGCCCGCGGCGATGTCCTCGATCGAGGCACCTTCCTTCTGCGCCTGCTTGACCGAGGAGTTCATGAACACGGTGCAGCGCGAGCCCAGGTCCACCGGATGCGTGGAGTTCAGCGCGGCCTGCGTGAACTGCTCGATGGTCAGGCCCATCGACTGCGCGAAGGTCTGCAGGAACGAGCCGCAGCCGGAGGAGCAGGCCTCGTTGACGGCGATCGAGTCGATGACGCCGTCGGTGATGGCCAGGTACTTCATGTCCTGGCCACCGATGTCGATGACGGCGGTGACGCCGGGGCTGACCATTTCGGCGCCGCGGTAGTGCGCCATCGTCTCGACCACGCCCTCGTCCAGGTGCAGGCCGGTGGTGATCAGGCCCTCGCCGTAGCCGGTGGCGCAGGAGCGTGCGATCCACGCGCCCTCGGGCAGTTCGGACTGGATGCGCTTGACGATGTCGATGGCCGCGGTCAACGGGCTGCCGTCGTTCGTGGCGTAGCTGGACCAGACAATCTCACGGTCGTCGTTGACCAGCGTGGCCTTGATGGTGGTCGATCCGGCATCGATGCCCAGGAAATGCGGGCCGGACGCGTCCTCCAACGTGCCGATGTGCACGTGCTCACGGTGGTGCCGGGCGTTGAAGGCCTCGCGGTCCGCTTCGGTCGGGAACAGCGGGGGCATCGTCGGGGTGTTGACCGGCAGGTGTTCGAGTTCGTCCAGACGCGCCAGGATGTCGGCGCAGGGGCGGGCCTCGAAGTGTTCGACGGAGTCGAGCTTCTCCGGCTGCCCGGCCAGCAGAGCCGCGCCGAACGCCACGTACAGATGGGCGTCGGTCGGCACGATGAATTCGTCGACCTTGCCTTCGAGCGCCCGATGGAACGCCTCGCGCAGCTCGGACATGAAGAACAGCGGGCCGCCCAGGAAGATGACGGTGCCGTGGATCGGACGGCCGGACGCCAGACCGGCGATGGTCTGGGTGGCGACGGCGGTGAAGATGGAGGCCGCCAGATCCGGCTTGGCGGCGCCGTCGTTGATCAGCGGCTGCAGGTCGGTTTTGGCGAACACGCCGCAGCGGGATGCGATCGGATACAGCGTGGTGTAGTGCTTGGCCATCTCGTTGAGGCCTTCGGCGTCGGTGTCCAGCAACGTGGACATCTGGTCGATGAACGCGCCGGTACCGCCCGCGCAGGAGCCGTTCATACGCTGCTCCGGCGTCGGCTTGAGATAAGTGATCTTGGCGTCCTCGCCACCCAACTCGATGATGACGTCGGCCTGCGGGTATTCGGCGTCGATCGCCTCGGTCTCGGCGATGACCTCCTGGATGAACGGTACGTGCAGGCTGTCGGCGAGCGCCAGACCGCCGGAACCGGTGATGGCCAGCCGAACCGGCTCGTCACCGCGACCCTGCCCCACCAGTGTGGTGTGGATGTCCTCCAACAGTCCGGCCACGGTGGCGCGCACATTGGCGTGATGACGGCGATAGTCGGAGAACAGCACGCGTTCGAGCGCATCCTCCTGATCGAGCACCACGGCCTTCACCGTGGTCGAGCCGATGTCGAGTCCTACGCGCAGCGGCTTCATATCGCTCCTCTCGGCCGCGGTATTCGCGGTATCCACCATGTACACCTCGTTCGATTCAGCGCCGGGACGGTGTCTCCAGGAACACCGCATACGCCCGGTTACCCATATGTAATATAGTCGGGGACCGGCCCAAACCACGCCCCGAACGCCCATATTGTCGTTTGGCGAACGCATTCGGTGTTGTCCCGGCATCCCATCCGTCCCGTCGGCCGCGCGCCACCATATACTGGTGCCATGAACACTTTTCTGCTTCGTGACGTGGTCAATGCCGACTCCTCCGCCTCCATCAGCGACTATGGCGCCCATGTGCTGACATGGACCCCCGCCGGACAGCCCCCGGTAATCTGGCGCCCCGCCGCCGTCCAGCTGCGCGAGGGCACCGCCATCCGCGGCGGCGTGCCGATCATCTTCCCCTGGTTCAACACCGGCTGGGATGGCGGACGCCCCGTATCCAAACAGCCGAAGCACGGGTTCGGCCGCGTCTCGTTCTGGGCGTTCGACGAGACCGCCGTAACCGACAGACATGTCCGGTATACGCTGGATTCCACCGATTTCGGCGATGATCTGCTGGCACAGCTCAATTCAGGCGACCACCCCCGTTTCCACGCGACCTATGACGTCGAGATCGGCGAGCGGATCGCCATGACCCTGACCGTGACCAACGACGGCGACGAACCGCTCACCTACGAGGCGGCGCTGCACACCTACCTGCATGTGGGCGATGTGGAGCGGATCGCGGTGCACGGTCTGGAATCCTGCGATTATCTGGACAACACGCAGCCTGGTGTCCCCCACTGTTCCGCGACCGGCGAGCCGATCACGTTCGACGGCATGGTCGACCGGACGTATCTGCGCGGGGATGAAGCCGACGCTCCCATCACCATCGACGACCCGGTGCTGGGACGCACGATCGAGATCGTCAATACCGGCGCGCCACAGGCGGTGGTCTGGAATCCGGGCCAGGCCGCCGGCGACGCGATGGGCGATTTGGCCACCGGCGAATGGCGCGGCTTCGTCTGCGTGGAGGCGGTGGCCCGTCTCGACCGGAGCGTAACGCTCGCGCCGGGGCAGACGCATACGCTCTCACAGACGCTGTCTGTGCGCTGAGCGGTATCCTCCGCCGTCTTCACTTGCCGGAGCCATCCGGAGTCCCGATGGCTCCGGCAAGTCAGGAGGCCTGCTGGCCCTCCCCTGCCTCGCGGTCCTTCAGGTAGATCTCGGGGATGTCGCGCTCCTGATCGTGGAGCTTGGCCCAGATCACCGGCGCCCCGGCGGCCAGCGACTTGGGGACGTCCAGGATGCGCTGGTTGGAGCTGCCTCGGAACTGCAGCAGGGAGTCCTTGAGCGTCCTGATGAACCGGCCATCGACCAGCACATCGATGAGTTCCAGCAGTTCGCGCTTATCCGGCGTCTCGCCGGGGCGCATCAGCTCCTCCCAGGTGTACCCGGTCCAGGACCAGATGTCCTTGGTGTGGCCGAACTCCCTGCGGATGCGGCGTGACAGCGGGATGAGCACCGGCGTGGCCAGCAACGGTTCGCCGCCGAGGAAGGTGATGCCCTGCACATAGTCGGGCTTGAGGTCCTCGATGATCCTGTCCTCCAGCGCCTGCGTGTACTCGTGGCCGGCCTGGAAGTCCCAGATCGAGGCGTTGAAGCAGTCCACGCAGTGGAACGGGCAGCCGGAGACGTACAGCGAGTTGCGCACACCCTCGCCATCGGTGACGATGAAGGTCTTGTAGTCGGCGATCATGCGCTTGGACATGCGCCGGCCGTCCCACTGGCCCGCCTTCGGGTCGTTGGCCAGCCCACCGGAGGGCACGGAGGGGCCGCGGCCTGTCTCCCCCGCGGCGAAGTCGTGGCGGGTGGTTTCGGTGGTCCTGCGCAAGTCCGTCATGCCGTCTCCTTCATCGTTGATTGCCTGCCGCCTCGGTGCATCCGTATGCATCCGTAATGCTGCATCCGTGGTTTGGATGACGATTCGCGGGTAAGGCTGAGGGTGGTTCGCGACGGTCTGCCGCCACGAACCACCCTCCTGCCGCGTACGTCACCACGGCCGTTCCGTCATCGGGAATGATCGGGAATGCCGGATGCTTACTTGGTCTCCTCGAACCACTCGCGGGTCTCGCCGTCGGCGAGCGTGACGCGACCGGTTTCGCCGCTCATGTGCTTGACGCGGTGCGAGATCTCCTCGTGACGGCCGTGCACCATCGGACGCTGCACCGGGTTGCCCAGGTAGCCGCAGGTGCGCTTGGTCACGTTGCACTTGTCCGGGTCGGAGTTGCCGCACTCGGGGCACTTGAAGCCCTCGTCGGTGGGTTCGAAGTCGCCCTGGAACCCGCAGACGAAGCAGTGGTCGATCGGGGTGTTGGTGCCCAGGTAGCCGATGCCGATGTTATAGGCGTAATCCCACACGGCTTCGAGCGCCTTCGGGTTGTCCTGCAGGCACGGGTACTCGCAGTAGTTGATGAAGCCGCCGGAGGCGTAGTACGGGAAATCCTTCTCGAAGGTGAGCTTCTCCATCGGGGTGGGCTGCAGCCACACCGGGTAGTGGAAGGAGTTGGTGTAGAAGTCGTGATCGGTCACGCCCTCGATCTCGCCGTACTTCTCCCTGTCCATGCGGTTGAAGCGGTCGGTCAGCGATTCGGCCGGCGTGGAATACACCGAATAGTGGTACCCCTCCGCGGTGCTCCACTGCTTGCACAGTTCGTTCATGCGCTTGACGATGGACAGGGCGAAGTCCTTGCCTTCCGGATCCCAGCCGTGGTCGCGCATCCAGTTCTTGCCGTAGAACACGGCGGTCGCCTCATACAGGCCGATGTAGCCCAGCGACACGGTGGCGCGTTCGTTCTTGAACAGCTGATCCACATTGTCGTTCGCGCCCAGACGCCCGAAGGCGCCGAAGCGGAACAGGGTGGGCGCGTTGACCGGTGTGGCCTGCTTGCAGCGCATGATGCGGAACTGCAGGGCCTGGTGCGCGATCTCCATACGCTCGTTGAACAGCTTCCAGAAGCGGTCCTTGTCACCGTGGGACTCGATGGCGATGCGCGGCACATTGACCGTGACCACGCCCAGGTTCATGCGGCCGTCCTCCACGTCCTCGCCGGTCTCGGGATCGGTCCAGGCCTGCAGGAAGGAACGGCAGCCCATCGGGGCCTTGAAGCTGCCGGTGATCTTGACGATGTTCTCATAGAACACCACATCCGGATACATGCGCTTGGTGGCGGATTCCAGCGCCAGCTGCTTCAGGTCGTAGTTCGGGTCACCCGGGTCGGCGTTCACGCCGTGCTTGATCGTGAACACCAGCTTCGGGAAGATGGCGGTGTGGTGTTCCTTGCCCAGGCCGCGGATACGGTTGAGCAGGATGGCACGCTGGATTTCGCGGGAGAACCAGTCGGTGCCCAGACCGAAGCCGATGGTCACGAACGGGGTCTGGCCGTTGGAGACGCGGTTGGAGTTAATCTGGTACTCCATGGTCTGCATGGCGTCGTAGATGGCCTTGCGGGTGCGGATCTTGGCCAGGATCTCGCGCTCCTGCTCCAGCTCGTCGACGTCGGTGTGGAACGGGGTGTCCATCGGCAGCGGTTCGCGGTTGCCGAAGTGCAGCTTCTTGGGCTCGTTGGCCTTGGCACGCTCGACCTGCTCGCGGGCGAACTCCACCGGCATGCCGTCGGGGATGGTCTCGCGGGCCTCCTCCAGGAACTTCTCGTAATCCTTCTTGGCGTAGGTGGCCAGATGCTCGTCGGCGCGGTTGGCGGTCTGGCCGCCGTACTGGCTGGAAGCCACGTCCTTCATGATCTGGGTGATCTGGGTGGCGGCGATGGCGATGGACTTCGGGCTGGCCATCGGGGCGTTGCCCAGCGTGAAGCCGTTGGCCAGCATGTCCCAGAAGTTCGGCAGCGAGCAGTTGGACTGCGCGGTGAACGGCGAGTAATCGGCGTCGTGGAAGTGGATGTCGCCCTTCATATGCGCGTTCGACACCGCCGGCGGCAGCATGGTGAACGCGGCGGCCTTGGACACGGCGCCGGCCAGCAGATCGCGCTGGGTGGCGTAGACGTTGGAGTCCTTGTTCGCGTTCTCGTGAATCAGGGTCGGATCCTGATTGATGAAGCGGGACACGGCCTCGTTGACATCGGTGGCCTTGGCGCGCTCGATGTCGCGGTCCAGACGGTAGCTGGTGTAGGCGCGGGCCACGTCATACAGGTGGTTCTCGATCAGCCCGTGCTCGACGAGGTTCTGGATGTCCTCGATCTTGGCGGGGCCGGCGTAGCGCAGCTTGATCTCGCCCTCGATCTGATCGGCGATGCCGCGGATCAGATCCTCCTGCTGCGGGCCCACCTGCTTGTTCAGATCGGTGAACGCGGCCTTGATGGCGTTGATGATGTTGGCCGCGTCGAAATCCACGATACGACCGTCACGCTTCTCCACCAACACGGTGGAGGTGGCGGTGCGCGTTGCTTCCATCATCCGGGTCTCCATGGTCGCTCACTCCTTTATGGCCTGCGCCGCAGGCAAATTACACGTATGAAGTTCTTTCAACTTACATGACTCTACGACAACCCCACCCCGATATCTAGTAGCGGCACGCCACCCCAACACTAGATGTAGTGATTTTCGGCGGCATTCCGCCAAAACGACAATTGTGTGATTTGGGTAACAGTTTGCGCCGAACAGGGCTCAGCCCGCGCCATCATTGGAGACTCGCCGTACGGGCTCCGCACGCCGCCGATTCGCCGACCCGCGCACGCCATCTTGTCCGTTCACCGGAGGAACCTTGAGTGCATGACTGTTGACTATGGATACGGTTCTGCGGCATCGCAGCTGGCGGATATGGGGACGTCCGCCGGCCCGCGGCCGCTGGACCAGCTGCCCCGCCTGGCGCGGGACACCACCGCTGAGAACCCCTGGCCGGTCAGCGTGCTGAGCCAGAAGTACCACAACGCCGTCTCCAAATGGCCCGAGGCCTGGGTGGAGGGGCAGATCGTGGAGATCAACATGCGCCGCTCCACGTCCGGGTACATCACGCTACGGGACAACTTCGAGGAGGTCTCTCTGTCGGTGATGGGCTTCAGCCGCTTCGTAGCCAAGGCCCGCGACTTCCGTCAGGGCGACCGCGTGGTGGTGCACGGCAAGGCCGACGTGTGGGTCAAGGCCACGCGCCTGAGCTTTGTGGCCGACGACATCCGCCGCATCGGCGCCGGCGACCTCAAGGCCCAGATCGACGAGCTGCGCAAACGGCTCAAGGGCGAAGGGCTGTTCGACGCGGAGAACAAGGTGCCGCTGCCGGAATTCCCCGCATGCATCGGGCTGGTATGCGCCCCGCAGGCGCGTGCCGAGGGCGATGTGATCACGAACGTCAACCTGCGCTGGCCGGCGGTGCGGTTCAAGGTGGTTCACGCGCATGTGCAGGGAGCGCAATGCCCGGCGGACGTCATCGCCGCGATCCAGCGGCTCGATGCCGACCCGGAGGTCGACGTGATCATCGTGGCCCGCGGCGGCGGCAGCTTCGAGGACCTCATCGGCTTCTCCGACGAGGGCGTGGTCCGCGCGACGGCCGCCTGCGTCACGCCGATCGTCTCCGCCGTGGGACACGAGGACGATTGGACACTGATCGACCTGGCCGCCGACCTGCGCGCATCCACCCCCACCGACGCGGCCAAACGCGTCGTGCCGGACGTGCATGAGCAGTGGCAGCTGATCGCCGGCGCGATCGGCCAGATGCGCATGCGAATCAGCGCCCGCGTGGACAACGAAACCCGCCTGATCGAGGGGTACGCCACCCGGCCGAGCCTGACCCAACCGCAGACCATGCTGGAACCGCACCAGCGATTCGTCGACGACGCCGTGGTGCGGATGCGGCACGGCCTGACACGCATCGTGGACGACGCCACGATGACCGTCGAGAAACTGCACGCCTCCCTGACGGCATTGAGCCCGCAATCCACGCTGAACCGCGGCTACGCGGTCGTCCAGACCGCCGACGGGCACGTACTGGACGACGCCGCGCACGCCGCCCCCGGCGACGCACTGACCATCACGCTGAAGTGCGGCACCGTCACGGCCGAAGCCACAAGCACGCAGTTGTGACCCCGACCGAACCGATCCGTTCATACACCCCGCATCATTCGCACAGGAAAGGAACCCACCGATGACCGACAAGACCACCACCGACGCAACCGACACCGAGACCACCGCCGCACCGGCCGTCGCATCCTCGCTGACCGATGCCGAGCGCGAGGCCATCGCGCAGATGCCGTATGAGGAGGCGCGCGACAAGCTCATCCAGGCCGTGCAGGCGCTGGAGGCCGGCGGACTAAACCTGGACCAGTCGATGCGCCAGTGGGAGATCGGCGAGGCGCTCGCCCGCCGCGCGCAGACGCTCCTGGGCGAGGTGCGCGCCAAGCTCGACGCCGCCCAGGCCGAGCAGGCTGCCTCGGCGCAGACCGCTGGTACTCAGTCCAACCTGGACTGAGTCCACTCACTTCGCCTACGGGCAGTCCACCGGACTGCCCGCCACACGGCTCAGCCCAATCGAATCTCGACTGAGTCTCCTTCGTGGCTACGGTGTCAGGAGACGGCCACGGTGGCCAGCAGGGCGGCGTGGTCGGAGCCGGGGATCTCCACCACCTCGCACTGGCCGGTGGACATGCCCTGATCGACCACAATATGGTCGATACCCGCGAAGCGCGGCAGCCATGCGCGGTCGGTCGGCCAGGTGAACGCGAACCCGTGGCCGGACTGCTGGACCGCGTCCCGGAATCGATCACCCAGGAAGTTGCGGAACGGGGTGTGGTCGGTTGTCGCGTTGAAATCGCCCATGAAGATATACTTCGTGCCGGTGTCGGCGCGCAGCATTGCCAACTCGTCGAGCGACCGCCTCCACTGCTCCCAATACCCGGGCACCGGCGCCGTCGTATGCACGGATACGAAGCGGACGGGCACATCTCCCAAGGTCACGGTGCCGCCGGGCATGAACGAGGCACTCGAATGCACGTCGTCATCGGCGGGGTCGGCAAGCGCAGTCACCGACCACAGGCCGTTGCCATACACCCCATCAGACGAGGAGACCTGCGCATACGGCAGGTATGTGCCGATGCCGGCGTCATTCAGCGCGGCCACGAACTCATCGGTCGTCTCCTGCAACGCCAGCACCTCAACGCGCTGGTCGCGCACCGCATCCACAATCGCCTGCGGATCGGCCTGCCCCTTGTACACATTCGCCGTCATCACACGGGCGTACCGGTCGGCCGTATTCGCCTGCCCGGCGGCTACCGCGGCGGTAGCCTCCGCCGGCAATTGGACCTGCGGCACGAAGAACGGATACTGCCACCAGACCTCCAGGCCGATGCAGGCCACAGCCACCAACGCCACAATCCAACGGCGCGAAATCAGCGCGAACAGCAGCGCCAGCACCGCCGTGATGACGAACCACGGCGTCGCCGACACAATCACCGGCACATACGGCAACGCCTGCAACTGTTCGGGCAGCGCCCGCGCCACCACACCGACCACCGCAACCAGCGCGCACAACCCCGACATGATGCGCAGCACGGTATGGCGGCTGCGGCGCTTCGGCTTCGGGCGACGTGCGGATGCGGTATTGGGCATAATTCCTCCCCTTGAACGGTATCGACCACCGACTCTAACCGGAGCCGCTCCCCCAACGCCATCATCCCCGCGAATCATTCCGGTTCCCTCACGTGTCCGGCGCCCCCGTCTTGGGCCGCCATACGACCCCGGGTCGCCCGCCGTCTTGCGGACCACGTTACCGTCATGCGGCCCGACACCGCTCTGATGTTCACCGCAGGAATACTGTGAGCTGCATCACCGTTCCGCCGCGCGTCCCGATAATTCCTCCGTGAGAGAAATGCCCGGATGCCGGACCATGTGCTACCGTGGCACCCATGAATTTCATGCTCTGTTGTTGTCGCTGAACGCCGCACCCGCGCCGGGTGCCCGACCGTGGTGTGTCACGGACGTGCACGGCCCGCGTTCAGTCGATTCATACCATGCAGAGCTTTCAGGCCGCCGCGTCGTTCGCGGTGCCGTCACAGCGAATCACCACTATGAATCTTCCCCGCCCGTTGTGCCAGTAGGCGCATGATGCGCCCAGCCGAACGCACCGGTTATCCGGCGTGGATTCGTTCCCGCACACAGCCAATGTCATCGATTCATCATCCCAATCCGCCCATCGACCTCATGTAAGGAAGATTCATGCCATCGCAATTCATCGACTGGGCCGCCCTCGCGGCCGCCGTCATCGCCTTCGCCGCACTGTGGCACCTCAAACGCACCCGCACGGCCGGATTCGGTTTGCGCGTCATCATCGCCACCGTGCTCGGCATCGCGCTCGGGCTGGTCGCCCAGGGCCACACGCAGTACGTCGGGGTCTTCGGCGTGATCTGGTCGCAGGTCATCGCCGCGCTCGTCGTGCCGCTGCTGCTGTTCAGCGTGTTCTCCAGCGTCACCAACCTCGGCGACTCGCTGCGGCTGCGCGGCATGGCGGTCAAGACCGTCGTGTTCCTGCTGCTCAACACGCTCACCGCATCGCTGCTCACCCTTGGTCTGACCAGCGCTTTCCGCATCGGCGTCGGCTTCCAGTTCTCGATGCCCACCGACTACCAGCAACGCGAGGTGCCCGGGGTCATCGACACGATCATCAACCTGTTCCCGTCGAACCTGATGGCGAACTGGTCGGCCAACCAGGTCGTGCCGGTGGTGCTGTTCTCGCTGCTCGCCGCCGTCGCCTACACAGCTGTGGCCTCCACCGACTCCGGACGCGAGACAGTCAAGCCGTTCAAGGCCGTCATCGACGCCGGTGACGCCGTACTCTCCAAGGCCACGCAGATCATCGTCGGTTTCACCCCGTACGCCGTGCTCTCCCTGATCGCCTCCGCGGTCGGCGATAACGACATCCTGACGCTGCTGCCGCTGCTCGCCGTGCTCGGTGTGGCCTACCTGTCCATGGCGATCCAGATGTTCGTCGTCCAGCCGCTGATCCTGACCGCCGCAACCCGCCTCAACCCGCTGCGCTTCTTCCGGATGTTCTGGCCGGCCGGCATGGTGGCTTTCACCTCGGAGAGCAGCATCGGCACGATCCCGGTCACGGTGCGTCAGCTGCGCTCCGCCGGCGTGCCCGAGGACACCGCCGCGTTCGTGGCCGGACTCGGCGCCAACCTGGGAATGCCGGGTTGCGCGGGCATGTGGCCGACGCTGCTTGCGGTATTCGCCATCAACGCGCAGGGGCTCGACTATACGCCGTGGCAGTACCTCATGATCGTCGTCCTGACGCTGCTGGTGTCGATTGGCACCGTCGGCGTGCCGGGCACGGCGACCATCACCGCCACCTCGCTGTTCGCGGCCGCCGGACTGCCGATCCCCTTCATCGCCATCGCCCAGCCGATCTCGCAGATCGTCGACATGGGCCGTACCGCGCTGAACGTGGCCGGTGCCGCCAACACCGCCGTCATCGTCGCGGCGAGCGAGCGTCAGCTCAACCTCGACGCCTACCGCGGGCTCGCCGGGGCGACCGACGGGAACGCCGACGCCCACTCCCCCGCAGACCCCGACCAGGACGACGCGGACACCGCCGAACCCTCCGCCGAAGGCGATGCGGCGCCCGTCGCGCCGATACCGGTTGCATCGGGCGTGCCGCAGCTGCACCTGGCCCGACCCGTCGAGCAGGACGACGAGATGTGCGGCATCGGGCTGTCGGGCCGCCGCTAAGCGCGGCGCTCCATCCGCCCGACATGTGCCGTGCCGGCCCGGCTTCGTACGAACGCCGACCGGCACGGCTCCGCGCTCAACCATTACGGAAAACATCGCGCCAACGCCACGAATTCAGCGTATATATATACTGAGGTCGTACGCTCAGCGAAGAGGGAAGAGGAGGGAATATGACCGGATCCGAATTGATTAAGACGCTACTCCTATTGGTGTTCTTGATCGCACTCTCCCTGCTCATGATTGGCAAACCCGAATGGTTGTGGAAGATCGAGCATTTCCTTGAAGTCAAAGGCGGGGAGCCGACCGACCTCTATCTGGCCGTGATGCGCGTCATGGGCACGTTTCTGTTGATTTTCTCCGTCGGATTCCTCGGATACGCCATCTACACACTCGTCACCGGGTGAGCGCCATGGTCGATGCCGCACACGACGCCATACAGACGCAGAAGACCGCAATCAGGCGGATAGCACTGGCCCGCAGGGATGCGATGCCCCAGGAATTGCGTGCCGCGAAAAGCGACCGTATCGCCACGGTGGCGTTGGATTATCTCGATGAACGACTCGCCCACCCCGACGGAGACGGCGAACAGGACACGGCGGCCACGGCACCATGCCCGACGCCCTCATCCAAGACACCCATCGTCGCCGCATTCTGGTCGTTCGGCAGCGAGGTCGATACGCGGCCGATCATCGCAGGGATCCACGCGCGCGGATGGCGGTTGGCGTTGCCCTGCATGGTACGCACGTCGCAGACGCACCCGTCGCAGCGCACGGTCGCCACGATGCGGTTCCTGGAGGTTCCCGCCCACCGGCTCGACGAGGCGGCCTCCCTGTTCGCCGCGAAACCCATCCGTTCGCACAGCGCGGATGAACCGTGGATGGCGGCGTTCCCCGCCGTGCCGGTCCCCGACATCGACGCGTTCGCGGTTCCGTTGGTGGCCTACGACGACGACGGCAATCGACTGGGCTACGGCGGCGGCAACTACGACCGCGTGCTGCCGCTCGCCTCGCCGGATGCGACGGTTGTCGGCGTCGCCTTTGCCGAACAACGCGTGACGTCGGTACCCACGTCGGCATACGACGTGCGTATTCCCGTCATATCAGCCTGAATCGTCTATCGCAACGCCCACAGCGACCGTGCCCGAGAAGCAGCTGGATACCGCCGAAACCGCAACGCATAAGCCTGTACATCACCCGATCCAGTACGGTATCCCGGCTCCGCTATCGCCGCAACACCACAAATCGGCACGCGGAATACCGGGATGCTTGTATACTGGGTTGGTGCTGCCCGGGTAGCTCAGTGGATAGAGCACCGCTCTCCTAAAGCGGGTGTCGCGCGTTCGAATCGCGTCTCGGGCACAAATGACCTCAGAATAGGCCGCAGACCGCGCAGTCGTGCAATCAAAGCAACCGGCCACGGCCAATCGCACATCGATACTGCCGCACGTACCCTTTCGACGCCGTGTATTGATACACAATTGCCCAAAACACCAAAAGTGTATCAATAAACAACCGCGGGCGAGACAACATACCCCGGACGACAATTCACCAGGCGAACATTAACGGCACTTTCGCCGTCCGAGATGCATCGGAAAGGCATCAAGGAATCAGAAACCGCGGCGGGTGCGGCCGAACTGGTCCAGCCAGCGCAGGATCGCGCCTTCACGCAGCGCCCACGGGCAGATCTCGATCTCATCGACGTCCAGCGCCTTCATAATCTCATCGGCCACAATGCCGCCACCGACGATCTGCAACGTGCGCTCGGGCGTGATGCCGGGCAGCGCCACACGCTGGTCGGGGCTGATGGCGGCCAGACGCGGCAGCCAATCCTCCAACTGGTCGCGGGTCATGATCCAACTGTCCACACGGCCGGACTGGCGCAGCATGACGCCCGCCAACCGAGCCAGCGAGCGGAAGGTCTTCGAGGTGCCGACCGCATGGTTCGGCACCTTGGATTTCGGGAATTCGTCGACGATCGGCTGGATGATCCTGCGCACATTCTTATGCGCGGCTTCCAGCTGCTCCGGGGTGGCGGTGCCATCCGCCGGCAGGAACTCCTTGGTCACACGGCCGGCGCCCGCGGGCACGCTGATCGCCACATTGGGATCCTCGTCGGAGCCCATCGCCACCTCCAGGGAGCCGCCGCCGATATCCATCAGCAGCAGTCGGCCGGAATCCCACCCGTACCAACGGCGGGCGGCCAGGAACGTCAGACGCGCCTCGTCCACGCCGGACAGCACGGTCACGCCCTGTCCGATGCGCTCCTCGATCTGCCCCAGGATGCGGCCGCCGTTCGGCGCCTCGCGCAGGGCGGATGTGGCCATGGCCAGGATCTGGCCGACCTTGCGCTCCTCGGCGAGTTTCATGCCGGCGTCCACCGCCGCGAGCAAGGCCTGCACGCCATCCTTGTTGATGGTGCCGTCCTCTTCGAGATACTGCATCAGGCGCACGGTGGTTTTGACGCTGGCTTCGGGATCGGGTCGGGCGCCCGGCGCCGCGTCGACGATGATCATATGAACGGTGTTCGAGCCGATGTCCAACACGCCCAGGCGCGTGGCGGGAAATTCAGGATTGACCATGGGACATGACGTTACACGTTGCAAACGTTGTCAGCGTAGGAAGGGAATCACATTCCGGAATCGTTATGCCGCGAAACCGGGGGCACGGCGCACTGCATCAACTCGCTGTATCCGACGGCACCGCCGGTGCCGCGTCCCCGCCGACGATCTGGGTGTAGAGCCGTTCAAGCCGTTCCTGCCGCACCGGCTTGGCCAGCTCGCACTCCCAGACCACGATGACGCGCCAACCCATCGCCTCCAATGCGGCATGCTGCGCACGGTCGCGTTCGCGGTTACGCAGCAGCTTGGCCGACCAGAATTCCACATTGCTTTTCGGCATCGAATGCTTGGCACAGCCTTCATGCATATGCCAGAAGCAGCCGTTGACGAACACCACGGTATGCCACTTCGGCAGCACGATGTCCGGATGGCCCGGATAGCGCTTGTCGTTCTTGCGGAACCGCAGCCCGCGAGAGAACAGGTACCGGCGCACCATCACCTCGATCGAGGTGTCCTTGCCGCGGATATGCGACATGGTGTAGCTGCGGGTGCCGCGCTCGTATTTCTCCGGTTTCGCCTTCACGATTCCCCATTATCGCATCCGGCCCGAGCCCATCGGGACCCCCGTCATACCGCCGCTCCGCCTACAATGGGTAGCGTTGCATCAATATGACGGCATAACCAACCCCATCGGACTTCAAGGAGGAACGATGAGCAGACTCAACGGCAACCGCGCGCAGGCGCAGTCCGAACATCTCAAGGTGAACGTGGCGATCCTCGGCGCCGGACGCATCGCACATGCGATGGCGACCACGCTGGTCAAGATGGCGGCCGACCCGCACTACGCCGACCTGGTGGCCCCGTACGCGGTGGCCGCACGCGACGGCGAGCGCGCCGCCGCCTTCGCCGCGCAATACGGTTTCCCGGTCTCCTACGGCTCGTATGAGGAGCTGCTGGCCGACCCGCAAGTGGATCTGGTGTACATCGCCACCCCGCACAGCCTGCATGCTGAGCAGGGCATCATGTGTCTGCAGGCCGGCAAGAACATCCTGGTGGAGAAGTCGTTCACCGCCAACGCGGCGCAGGCGCGCGAACTGCTGGCCGTGGCCGAGGCGTCGGGGCTGCTGTGCACCGAGGCCATCTGGACGCGCTACATGCCGTCGCGCCGCATGATCGACGACATCGTGGCCTCGGGCGTGATCGGCGAGGTGAAGATGGTGGACGCGAACCTGTGCTACCCGGTGTCCGGCAAGGCGCGTATGACCGATCCGATGCTGGCCGGCGGCGCGCTGCTCGACGTCGGCGTATACCCGCTGAACTTCATTGACATGGTGCTGGGCCCGCGTCCGATCGATCGCATCGTGACCTCGATGACCCAGTACGAGACCGGCGTGGACGCGCACGACGCCATCACCCTGCACTATGCAGACGGCACGACGGCCACCGCGCAGGCCTCGATGCTCGTCTCCTCGGACCGCGGCGGCTACATCTGGGGCACGGACGGCTATATCGTCTGCCAGAACATCAACAACGTGGAGGGCATCGACGTCTATAACAACGATCACGCCCTGGTGGCGCATCATGACGTGCCGGCGCAGCTGACCGGCTACGAGTATCAGGTGGCCGGCGCGGCGAACGCCATCCTAGACGGTCTGACCGAGTGCGCGGCCATGCCGCACGCCGACACGGTGCGCATCATGGAGCTGATGGATCAGGTCCGCGCCCAGTGGGGTCTGGCCTACCCGTTCGAGTGATCGATCACACGGACCACGACGTAAACGCGGGGCGGTCGGGAACCTTGGTGATTCCCGACCGCCCCCACATGTATCACGGTCCGCATGTATCACGATACGTTCGCATCTTGCAACGACGTGTGTTCCGACGGACCGCCGCGACCGGTATCGCAGTCCGTCAGCCGCTCACTGCGGCAGCGTGACGGTTAACGGCGAACCGTTGTCGAACGTCACGGTGTACTGGCCGTTGCCGTTGTCGGTCCAGGTGCCCGTGGCATTGGACGGATCCTCGCCGAACGCCGTCATACCGGCCTCTACCGTGCCGTCGGCGTTCGCGGTGATGTGGATCTCCGCCGAGAACGTCAGCAGCGATCCAGACAGTCCCCAAGTGCCGACGATGTTGCCGTGCGCCGCGTTCTTCGGAGCGGTGACTTCCACCTCGATGGCATCGACCATGGCCGAGCCGATACCGCTGGAATCAGCCTGCCCGACCAGATCGGACAGGGTCATCTCGCCGTTAACGGTCGAGGCCTTGATGTCGCTCAACGGGTAGCGCACGTTGTCGCCGTCGACGGTGCCTTCACCGATGACGCCCGCCAGATAGTCGCCGCTGCCGCCGGTATCGGAGACCTTGAACGCGCCATCATCCTCGATAACCAGTTCGAAGGTCTGGTAGCCGTTCGACATGGTGTACCGTCCGGCCGGATTCAGGTCGTCACCGCGCCACAGGAACCACCAGAGCCCGAACACCACGGCGGCAATCACGGCAATGATGGCGATGACAATGCCTACCACAACACCCTTGGACCGCTTCTTCGGCGGCGCGGCCATCGTACCGGCGGGAGCGTAGGCGCCACCCGCCGGGGCAGACGCCGCCGGCATGGGCGTTGCCGGGATCGGCGCCGTAGCCTCCACGGGTGGCTCAGCGACCGCAGGGGACGTGTCCTGCACCGACTTGCCGCAGGACATGCAGAACTTCGCGCCTTCGGTCACTTGCGCTCCACAATACATGCAGTATCTCATATGCACTCCATCTCTCCGCTGAGATCCGATACCACCATTACAGCACACACAGGTTGCGGTCGTCGCACAAATGATGCAGGAACATGGGGGTACCGCATCAAAAGGACCAGCCCGGCCAGGCCCAAATGGCACAAAAGTCGCAGCAGTACAACGGCACTGCACCACAAGGACCAGATCATCAAGCCGTATCAGACCATAAGCCGCAGCAACACGAAGGCACTGCATCAAAGGGATCGGTCGGAACAGCCCAACCGGACCATATGATGCAGTGCCACCGTGAATCCGCCGCAGAAGGGTCAGAGGGATCAGCCGGATGCGCCGGCCGTGACCGCTCGGTCAGCGACGCAGTGTGCGCACCTCGCAATCGGCGTTTCCGGTGATCGAAAAGCCGCCGTTCTCCCGCTCGTCGTAGGCCAGCATCGCGCCGGCGGCCTCACCGTCGTTGACGAACACCTCGATGATGCCGTGGTCGTAGAACACCTCGATACGCTTCACCGTGTCGACGCGCGCCACGCAGGCCAGATCGTCACTCGTCGCGCCCTGGCTGGAGCAACGGACCTCGCCGTCGCGGCATTCCAGCGTCCAGCGCACTTCGCCGGTGTCCATCAGCACCGCGGTGCATTCGCCGTGAGGATGGATATCGGCGTAGTAGGTGTTGTCCGACACCTGCCACGCCCCGTCTTCCTCGTCCATAGGCAGTTCGCCGCCGATCAACAGGTCGTAGACCTCATCGACCGGTCGGCTGAACAGTCGGCCGTCACGCACATGCAGCTCGCGCGGCAACGACATCGCGCCGTTGGCCCGGCCGGGCGCCTCGCGACGCACCCCGCTGTGGTCGGCAAGCCATCCGATGGCGATACGGCGGCCGTCGTCGTCGCGGAAGGACTGCACCGCGTAGAAGCAGTCGCCGAAATCGCACCAGCCGGAACGACCGACGTCCAGCCGCCCCTGCTCGTCCAGCCGCCCCGTATACCAGCGGATCGGCTGGAAGCAGCCGTCCTTAGTGCGGATGTGCATGATCGCGCCGATGGCCACGTCCGCGCCGTCCAGAGGGAACGCGTCCGGACACTCGTAGGTGCGGCCTTCGGCATAGCCGCGATCGGCCACCATCGGGCCGACATAGGTCCAGGCGTCGTCGGCCAGGTCGGGGGTGTCGTTGCGGAAGGTCACGATCGCCGGGATCCGGTTCGGATCGGGTTGGTCGACATCGGGCTCGCCATGCGGGGAGAGCGTGAACCATCCGCCTTCGTTGGCATCGCTGACGCCGGTCTCGCCCGATGCCGGCACCTGGTCGGAGGGCAGGTTGGTGGCCAGGATCATCAGCGCGCCGCCGAAACCGGTCTCGATCTTGGAGTCGCGGAAGTCACGGCCGAAGTCCGCGCCCTCGCGCCGCACGACGACGGTTTCGGGCCCCGCGGTCAGACTGTCGGTGCTGACGCAGGTGGTCTGGCATTCCTCGACCGTGTCCGGCTGGCCCGGCACTTCGAAATGCCGGGTCAGGTAGAAGCGGATCGCGGCCGCGTCATCGCCCGGGCAGGGGCGGCCTTCGGCGTCGATGGTGATGGCGGAGCCGGAGAACGCGCCGCCGGAGATGCCCCTGCGGGTGTGCAGCTCGCGCTGCGGCTCGAGGATGACCGGCAGGTAGGTCCAGTGCACGAGGTCGCGGCTGGCGGCGTGCCCCCAATGCATGTTGTCCCAGCCCCAGCCGTAGGGGTTGAACTGGTAGTACAGGTGGTACCGGCCCTGGAAGCGGCACAGGCCGTTCGGGTCGTTCATCCAATGCTCCGGCGGCTCGAAGTGCACGGCGGCGCGGACTGGATCGGCGCTCTCCGGGGCGCCGTCGCCTGCCGTGGCCTCGCCGCTTGCGGCGTCGAGCACACGGATGCCGCGATCGAGCAGGTTCTCTCCCCCGGTCAGATACAGGTAGGGCACGGTGGCGTCGACGATCTCCAGCGTGTACCGTTCCTGCGGGTCGAGGTCGATCTGGAAGCGCTGTCGGTACAGGTCGGCGTCCATGACGCGTTCGGCGACGCATGCGCCATCCGCATGCAGACGGATGGTGGGGGCATGGCCCTGCTCCGCGCGCTGGACGAAGACGTCGAGCTGGGTGTAACCGTCGGCCGGGAAAGTGCAGGAATCGGCCGACTGCGACGTTGCGTTCATGTTTGGGTCCTTTCGTTGGTCGGCGACGGCGTCGGCCGTCGGGTCTGCCATGCCCCGTCTGGTGGCAATCGTTTGCCTTGTTGATACCAGTATATCCCCGCAACAAGGCGACACGAGGAAATACGTCCGTGTTATTCGGATGATTGCATCCGGAATGACCGTGCCCGGACGGACTCGGGATCAGTTCTGCGGCACAGGTGCCACGGAATCCTTCTCCACCAGCACGCACGAGATCTGCGCCTGGTCCTGCGTCAATGACGGCAGCGGCGCATGGATGCCCGCGGGCAACATGAGGTTCAGATCAGCGAGCAGCGAGGGGCCGCCCTCCGCAATGGATGGTTCCGGCAGGGCGCTGTCCCCGGTGCGTTCGATCAGCGAGATCAGCTTGCGCACGCTCCAGTACCCCATCTCGTAGTGCGGCAGTTCCACCGAGGTCAGCGCTGGACTCAGGATGCCCGCGATGAACGGCTGGTTGTCCACGCCGACCACCGACAGGTCCCGCCCCACCGTCAGCCCGAGCCGATCGGCCTCACGGTAGGCCAGATGGGCGCGCACATCGTTGAAGCAGAACACGCCATCCGGACGGCACTCGTCGAACAGGCGGGGAACGTCACCGTACACGTCGTGTTCATCGATGGCCAGCACCAGGCGATCGTCATAGCCGATCGGCGATTCATCCAATGCGGCCCGGTATCCGGCCAGTCGTTCGCTCTGCGCGACGATCGGCACATCCGCACCGAAGTAGGCGATGCGCCGGCACCCGGCATCCAACAGACGACGGGTGGCCGTATAGCCGATGCCGTACTCGTCCGGACAGATCGAAGGCCGCGCCCCCGCCCTGTCCTCGGCGTCCACCAATACCACGGGCAGGTCGTCGAGCTGCTCGGGGACGTCCACCTTGCGGTGGTACATCATCGCGTAGAGGAAGCCGTCGGCGCCGTACTGCCGCACGATGCCGATCTGTCGGCGTTCAAGATCCGGGTCGTTGCCGGTGTTGACGGCCAACAGGATATACCCCAGTTCACGCGCCGCATCCTGCGCGCCGAGCATGATGCGTCCGGCGAACGGCGTGGTGGCGATCTCATCGCTGACGAATCCGAGGATGCGGCTGCTGCGGGTCTTCAGATTGCGGGCCACCATGTTGGGCCGGTACCCGAGGTCCTCGGCGATGCGTTTGATCTGCCGGGCGATTTCCGGCTTGATGCGTCCACGGTCCTTGCCGTTGAGCACCCGGGAGACCGTGGCGATGGACACTCCCGCCTCCTGTGCCACGTCCTTCATCGTCACCATGCGTATAACCTGTCGCTTCCGTATCCGCGGCACAGTCAACGTGCCGGTCACAACAATCACCTCCTTGTATTATGACTCAGGTCAATGCGCCTCCGCCGATCACAGTGTTGCGATATGCATCCGCATGATTTCCAGAGCGCCGGATTCCACATACCAGCCCACCGATCCCGGTCGCCGATCGTACAGCCTCATGCCGAAGGTGTAGTCACGGTCAAGATACAGATGGGCCTGGCTGCCGTCCACGAACACCTCGACCAGATATTCGCGTCCTTCCTCCAACACGCACGGACGCTCCATCTCCACCGCGTAGGGGAACAGCTGTCCGCCGCGTTCGTGCATGCGCAATCCGGAACGCCATTCGATCCGCCGATGCCGTGGATCGAACTGCAGGTAATACCCGTCTGTCAACGACTCGTCGACATGCATCATCAACCCGAAACGCACCGGATCGCCGGAATACCGGACACGCGCCGAAATGACGCCACACTCCGGCATCGGACATCCCACAGCCGCCGCGAATCCCTGCGAGCTGCCGACGACCGGACCGCCTTCAACGCGCCACTGCCCCTGAACCGGGCAGAGGCGGACCGGCTGCATCCGCGCGGAGGCCAGACGCTCGGTCAAATCCCCCGAGGGCGCGGTACCCAGCGTGCCGTCGGCATGCTGCACCAGGCGGTGCACCACCATGGATCCGCCCCAGTTCCACGTCCGGTAATCCGCACCATACTCCGCGGACGGATCGAAACCCCATGAGTTCTCCCCACGGGTCGGAGCCCATCCGAACAGGTAGCGGCTGTCGCCGTCGCTGCCGGTTTTCGCCGCATAGAACGCGCGGGAATCGAAGGTGTCGATCGCGGGACGCACCCATGGACCCCGCGGCGAGCGCGACATCCGATAGTAGGTGGCGAACCCGTCCGTGTAATTCGAGAACACCAGATACCACCAGTCCCCCATGCGGAACATATCGGGGCACTCATAGGCGGCCGGATGGATATCCGGAGCGTATACCGGCCCTTCGGCGCGCCAATGCAGCAGATCGTCGGACACGCACAGCCCCACGCAACCGTTGCGCCCGCTGCACGCACGCCGACGGGCGGCGACCAGCATCCACCAGCAGCGCTCGTCCTCGTTCCAGAACACGAACGGATCACGCCAATCGGTCAGTTCATAGATCGACGAATCGGGGCCGAACGCCTCACCGACCTCATGCCAGTGGGTCAGATCCTCGCTGATTGCGTGGCGTACCCACTGACGCTGCGGATTATCATCGAAGGTGCAGTAGAACAGGTGATACGTGCCATCCATCTCGACCACGGAACCCGTGCCGCCGAGGATGTGCACCGGCGTCTCCTCAATCTGGTCCGGCCATGCACCGGACATCCGATGCCAGCCGTGGACCACCTGCTCCCGGGGTGCGTCCGGGTTCCAGTTCTTCAGATAGAAGTTCTCGAACCGGCCCGAACGCCGGTCGAAGAACGGAATGACGTCGCCCACTTTGGCGTGTTCCGGGGTGTAATACAGGGACATCTCGGTTCCTTCTGTCGGGATGTATCGGGATTCGGCCCGCATCAGGCCGGATGACGGGCCTTCCACGCCTCGGTGTCGCGCACGTTCAGGCCGGGGATACGGCCGAAGAAGTACACGCACCCGACGGCCACCAGCACCGGCAGAGACAAGCCGAACGCCAGCAGCACCCCAGGCCAGGTCAGCCAGACCATCACGGTCATCAGGAACCCGACCAGCAGGCACAGCGTGCACAGCGGACGGCACAGCAGCATCTGCAGGGTCATCTTGACGCACCAGCGGATGTTCTCGTCGAAGTTCGCGCGGATCGCCCAGAACAGCATCGAGAACGCGCCGTACACCACCAGCACCACCAGCAGCACGCCGGAGCTCAGGTACCCCATGACGCCGGCGTCATGCCAGTTGACCACCGAGTAGTCGTAGATCAGCAGCAGCCACAGCAGCAGCTGGGGCCAGCCGGCGATGTTGGACTGCCTGAACTCGCTTTTCCACGCGCGATGAAACACCGTCCAGGTCTCCTTGCAGGTCCACCAGTGGTCCTCGCCGATGATCCAGGTGCGCCACGTGGCGTATGCGGCGGCGATGGAGGGGAACAGTCCCGCGACCACCAATCCCATCACCGTGTGGACGATGAAGGCGACGTTGATGACGAAGGCCGTGAGGATCGCACGGCAGACCTGTTCATAACCTACGGAGAATCGAGCCAACATGGGCATGCCTTTCAACCTGTGGAATCGTCGACTATGACGCGGTGCCTATGATAAAAGTTGAGACGGAACCCCGGGCCGCCCGCCGACACACGGCAACGAACGACGTGCGGCGCGGGGTTTCGCCGTATGGTCCGACGGGATACGGCACTCCCGCCGGACCGTGTCATGCTCAGCCCTTGACGGCGCCGAGCATGACGCCCTTGTTGAAGTACTTCTGCAGGAACGGGTAGAGCACCAGCAGAGGCAGGGTCGAGATGATGATGATCGCGAACTTGAGCTGGTCGGCGATCTGCTGCTGATCGGACGCCGAAGCGGCCGACTGCGAGCTGCTCGCGTTGACGATCAGGATCTGCTGAAGCACGTTCTGCAGAGGCCACTTGTCGGTATCCGTGACGTAGATAAGGCCCGTCATGAAGTCGTTCCAATGGCCGACGAAGCAGTACAGGCCGATCACGGCGATGATGGCGCTCGACAGCGGGATCACGATGCGGAAGAAGTACCCGAAGTAGCTCATGCCGTCGATCTGCGCCGCGTCGTGCAGCTCCTCCGGGATCGAGGTCTCGAAGAACGTGCGAGCCACGATCACGTTGTAGGCGCTGATCGCGCCGGGCAGGATGAACACGAGCGGGGTGTTCAGGATGTCCAGCTGCTGGTAGAGCAGGTAGGTCGGGACCAGGCCACCGGAGAAGAACATCGTGACCGTGAACAGGAACATGATCACGCGGCGTGCCTTGAACTCGGCGCGGGACAGGGCGAACGCGCACGGGATCGTGACCACCAGGTTGACGATCGTGCCCAGCACGGTGTAGATGATCGTGTTCAGATAGCCGTTCCAGATCTGGTCGTTCTTGAACACCGCCTCGTAGCCGGCAAGCGTGATGTCCTTGGGCAGGAACGTCACATCGCCCGAGGCCACGGCATTCGGGCTCGAGAATGAGGAGATGATCACGAACCACAGCGGGTACAGCACGGCGATCACGACAAGGGCCAGCAGCAGCCAGATGATGACGTCGATCACCCAGTCGCTGGCCTTTTTCTTGTAGTGCACCTTCGGATTGAACGGGATGTCGTCCTTGCTCACCTTGGCGGCGACGGCGACGGTTGCATTGCTCATGATGGTCACCCCTTAGAAGATGCTCGCGTCGTTGACCTTCTTCGAGATGCCGTTGGCGATCATCAGGAAGAGGAAATTGATCACGGTGTTGAACAGGCCGATGGCCGTGGAGTATTCGAACTGGCTGCCCAGAATACCGATCTTGTACGTGTAGGTCGAGATGACCTCGGTGGCGGTCTGGTTCAGTGTGTTCTGCATCAGGTAGATCTTGTCGAAGCCGACGTTCAGCACCGACCCCATCTGCATGATCAGCAGGATCGTGCAGGTCGGCATGATGGCCGGCAGATCCACATACCGGATGAGCTGCAGACGGCTGGCACCATCCATCTTGGCGGCCTCGTACAGCGAGGTGTCCACACCGGACAGGGCGGCCAGGTAGATGATGCAGTTCCAGCCGCAGTGCTGCCAGACCTCGGAGATCCAGTAGACCGCGGTGATGGCGTTCGGGTCTCCCATCAGGCTGGTATCGCCGAAGAAGCGTCCGATGATGCCCGAACCCGGAGACAGGAAGATATTGAGCATCGAGACGATGACCACCACCGAGATGAAGTGCGGCATGTAGGTGACGGTCTGGACGAAGCCCTTGACCTTCTTGGAGCCGATCTGGTTGATCAGCAGGGCCAGGATGATCGGGAACACGAAACCCATCACCAGCGTCCACAGGCTGATACGGACCGTGTTCCACATGATCTGGCCGAACAGCGGGGACTGGAAGAACTGGATGAAGTACTTGAACCCGACCCATTCGCCGCCGGTCAGACCCTTGGATGGCTCAAACTCGCGGAACGCAAGTTGGATGCCCCACATCGGGACATAGGCGAACAGGAACATGAAGATCAGTCCGGGGGCGACCAGGATCCACAGCTGCCAGTAGCGCTCGAAATGATAGGCGAGCCGCGACATCAGGCTGGGTTTCGGCCGATTCGGGGCCATCGCCCCGGCAGGGGCCGCAACCGCGGCCGCTTTGGTTTGCGTAGCCATAACTAAACCCTTTTCTATGCAATGTCAGGAAAAGCGCCGGGCGACCGTCCTGAGGCGGACGACCGCCCGGTATGGAATCCGTCGATTGGTCACAGTCGGCGGATTATGGGATTCGAATCACTGGCCGACGGCCTCGTCGTAGTACTTCTGCCAGATGTCGATGTTCTGCTGCAGGCCGAGGCTTTCGGCGGTGAGCTGCTGGATGTAGTTGTCCCAGCCTTCCTCCACGCCGCCGTTCTGCACGAATGTGGACAGCTGGTTCATCGCGAAGTTATCGATAGCGGTACGATTATTGGCCAACGTCTCGTTGTCTTCCTGGGTCGGGTGAATCCAGATCGGGATGACTTCCTTCTCGGCATCCACGTTGGCCAAGGCGTCACGGCAGGCCTCGTCGCTGGCGGTGACCTCGTCGGCGTTCGTGTCGTTGACCATCGTCACATTGTCCGGGATGTAGCCGGCGAAACGGTCCTGCAGGGCGATGACGGCGGTGTCCTTACGGCCGTTGACGTAGGCCTTCTCCGTGTCGATGGTGTACTGGCTGTTGCCGTCATCGGAGACGTAATCCGGGATGGAGCCGAAGTAGCCCTCGACGGACAGCTTCTCGCCGTACATGGCGTTGATGACCTTCATTACCGCATCCATATTGACCGCGTCCGGATTGACGCTGAGCACGTAGGCGAATTCGGTGCCGTCCATCGAGTAGTCCCACTTAACGTCCTCGTCGGGCATGTCGGCGCTCTGCTTGAGCGGCGGCAAGGTGACGTACTGGTCAACCAGACCACCGTATTCGTTGGCGCTCGACCAGCCGATGGAGACGCCGGTCAGTGCGGTCTTGCCGTCGTTCTGGGTCTGAGAGGCGTACTGCGAATCGTCGCGGGTGAAGGTGTCCTTCGGGATCAGCCCCTCGCTCATCAGCTTGTTATAGAACGTGACGACGTCCTTCATCTCATCGGCCGCATAGTAGCTCTTGACCTGGCCGTCTTCGACGTAGTAGCCCTGGGTGGAGGCCGAGTTGCCCATGAAGTTGGTGACGATGCCGGTGGAGTTCAGCAGCACGAGCGGGCTCCACAGACCGAAGCCCAGATCACGGATGTTCATCGGGATCTCGTCGGCCTTGCCGTTGCCGTTCGGATCGCCGTCCTTGAAGGCCTTGAGCACGGTCTCCAGTTCGTCCCAGGTGGTCGGCATCTCAAGGCCCAGCTTGTCCAGCCACGTCTTGTTGATGAACATGTGCGTGGCGGAGACGCGGTAGCCCTTGCCTCGATCGGACGGCAGCAGGTAGTAGTGGCCGTCGTCATTGACCATCTTCTCGGCGGTCGGGCGCTCCTCGAAGAACTTCTTGACGTTCGGCAGCTGATCCATGTACTCGGAGAAATCCAGGAAGTTGTCCGGGTACTGGGAGACATCGTTCAGGTCGAACAGCGACAGGCCGACGTCCGGGAAATCACCGGCCACCATCTTGGCGTTCTTCTGCTGACCCCAGGCGTTGTCGGTGATCTCCTCCCACTCGATGTGGCAATCGCAGGCGGCTTCGAGCTCCTGGGTGAACGGCATATCCTTGACGTGGACATCGGTCACGTTACGGCGGACGGTGATGTACACGATCGGCTTGCCGTCATCAGCCGTGGCCGGATGGTCATCTCCCCCACACGCCGTCAGCGGCATCATCATGGCCGCCGCGGCAACCGCAGCTACGGCGAGTTTCACTCCACGAAGACTGCTATGTCTCATTTTCTTCTCCTTACAACATGCGAACGTTGCCTTGTTCCTTCGCCGACGAAGAAGCCCCCACTGCAGGTTGTGCCTTAGGTGGCTCAGAGCTCCATTGCCCGCCGGCTGATTGCGAGTATAGAACGGCAATCGTTTGCCGTCAATCGTTTGCCTTTGGCGTGTCGCACTCGCGGCAAACGATTGTTTCTAAGCTTCTTAGAACGCTACCAAACGGGCGATGCCCCACCCGGACGGTGCCGGATTACCGCGTTCCACGGACCCGAGATTGAGCGCCGACATAAAAAGAATCACCCGGCTCAAAGCGGAATTGGCGCCTTCAATCAGCCGCTGGCGCAAGACACAGGACAGGAATCGCCTACCGTGTTCCACGAAGCATACGCCGCCGTGGCCACGGGTACGGAGGTACGGTACGGAACCATTGCAAAATGCTTTATCAGATTCCGTACCACACTTTTGTGGTACGGAACATCAAAAACCCCACCAAAAAGGTTCCGTACCATACCAGAGCAGCCACGGTCACCTGCTCCCGCAAATAAGGAACCTCAGCCGCCGCCACTTACCGCGGGCGACGCCAGGCCCGGGTACGGATGGTATCCGGGAATGGCACATGCGGCTCGCCCTGATACCAGTAGGCCACGCTTGCCACGTCGTCGCTGCGTTCGAACAGCCCGGACTCGTCGACGCCGATCTGCTGGAGCTCGACCCGCAGGTCATGCTCGAAGTAGATCGGGTCGGGGATATGCCAGCGGTACAGGCCGCGCATCACCGGCGTCGCCACATCCCAATAGTCGCTTTCGCGCCCCACCAGACGCTGCGAATAGAACGGGAACCCCATATACGGCCCGGTGTACGTCTGCTCGCGCATATGCCCCGCCTCATCGAACGCGGCGAAACTCCACGCCCCGCCGAAGTAGTCCTCGGTGCCGGTGCTGCACCAGGTGGGGTATTCGTCATCGCCATCGATGTACATCTTGACCTCGCCCTCGCCCCACCAGCGGCTTTCCAACGCGGTCAGCGCCAGATACGTGCCCACATACGCGCCGCGCCCGCGCACGCCGTCGAGCACCACATAGTCGCGGCCGGGTTCGGTGAGTCGTTCGCGCCGCCACTGCGCGTGGAAGCGCATCATATCCTGCGGCAGCTCGTCATACGCCGTGTAGTCGATCTGGTAGAAGAACGCCGGCACGTCCTCGTTGTGGTCGTTGCGCAGCACGATGCGCGCGCGCTCGAACGGCATGGCCCAGTAGCAGTTGAACCCGCGATTGGGGTTGACCATGACCGGAATCGAATTGACCCGGCAGGACTGGGCATGGCCGCAGCAGAAGAAGTCGCCGACGGGGCAGGCCACCGACGGGGTATCCTCGCCATCCCAATAGCATTCCAGGATCAGATTGCGCAGCACATCCGGGCCGGTGGGGCTGGTACGGTCGGTCACCGTCATCCAGATATGCCGGATCACGCCCGGACCCTCCACATCCATCAGGGTTATGGACTGCCCGGCGGCGATGGTCTGGATGCACGGGCTGCCCTTGCGCGAGGGACCCAACGCGCTGGCGGCCATGGCGGCACAGCCCTTTCCCCCGGTGGGGTTCTCCGCGTTGATGCAACGGCTCCGCCCGCTTGAAGGCATCGTCAACATATCCAACGCTCCCGACGGTATGCCCATAGCAAACGGCGGCATTCCCATTGGCGTATCCATGGCGCAAAGACCTCCTTGTACCCTGCCCAAACGTTCCGACACTCGCATCGAACCGGTTTGACACCATCATACAGGCATGTGTCCGACGCCACGTCCGTCCCGCCTCACCCGCCCATTCGATTCCACAGGCGGGGCGACCAGCATGAATCGCCAGGCGCAGGGCTGACGCCGTAGCCCCACCCGACCATTCGATTTCCAAGCGAAGCGGCATCCCCAGACAACGGCACCGCTCCCGGATTCCGGGCAGTGCCCCGGATTCGGCCCGCGCCCCTGGATTTCGGCCCGCGCCCCATGCTCCGCTGTCGCCGCTAGCCACCCAGCAGCGCGAGCAGGTCCTCGCGGGTCAGCGCGGCCACGGAACCGCCGGTGGAGCTTGAGGCCTCGTCCACGAACCGGTTGGCCAGATCGGTTTTGGACTGCTGCAGGTTCAGGATGCGCTCCTCGATCGTGTCCTTGGCCACGATCTGGTACACGTTCACATCCTGCGTCTGCCCGATGCGGTGGGCGCGGTCGGTGGCCTGGTTCTGCGCGGCCGCGTTCCACCACGGGTCGGCGTGGATGACCACGCAGGCGCCGGTCAGGTTCAGCCCCGTGTTCCCGGCTTTCAGGGAGATCAGGAACACCGGGGTGTCGTCGGCGTTGAACGAGTCGACGAGTTCCAGCCGGCGTTTCTTCGGCGTGGCGCCGGTGATCGTGTCATAGGCCATGCCGATCGACCGCAGCCGTTCGGCGATCAGGTCCAGATAACTGGTGAACTGGGAGAAGATCAGCACCTTGCGCCCCGCGTCGCGGCAGCTCTCCACCAGCTCCTGGATCGCATCGAGCTTGGCCGAGGGCGACGCCGTACGGCGCCTGCCGTCGGACGGCGCATCGAGCTGTCCCGCATTCTCGTAGACCAGTCGCGGATCGCAGCATACCTGCCGCAGCCGAGTCAGCTGGGCGAGCACCTGGATCCTGTCGTTGCGGAAGTCCACGTCGCGGGTCTTGTTGATCGAGGCGCGCAGCCGCTGTTCTAACGCCGCATACAGCCGGCGCTGCTCCCCTTCCAGCTGCACGGTGATGACGTTCTCGATCTTGTCGGGCAGATCCTTCAACACGTCGGATTTCAGACGCCGCAGGATGAACGGCCCCACGAACGCCTGCAGCTTGGCCTGCGCATGTTCGTCGCCACTCAGCACCGGCTGCTCGAACCGTTCGCGGAAATGCCGGTATGAACCCAGCATGCCGGGCATCAGGAAATCGAAGATGCTCCACAGCTCCGCCAGCCGGTTCTCGATCGGCGTGCCGGTCAGCGCGAAGCGGTGCCGCGCCAGCACCGACCGCACCGCCTTGGAGGCCTTGGTCGCATGGTTCTTCACATACTGCGCCTCGTCCAGGGTCATGCAGAAGAACTCGATCCCCTGGTAATCCTCCACATCGCGGCGCAGCAGATCATAGGAGGTGATCAGCAGGTCCGGCAGCGGCCCGCCGTCCATCGCGGCCTCGTCATCCTCCGGCAGCGGGGTGGCCGCACCCTGCCAGCCGTCGTCCGTCGCATCGGCGAGCGCCGCGGCCGCGGTCCGCGAGACGAGCGTGACGTCGTCGTCCACGTTGTCCCGCTCCGCGGCGCCGCGCGTCACCTGCGCCCGGCAGATCCGATCGAGCAGCGCCCGCCGTTCCGCCTTGCTCCCGGCCACCACGGCCACGCGCAGTCCCGGCGCGAACCGCCGGCATTCGGCCTCCCAGTTGTATACCAGCGACGCGGGGCACACGATCAGGTTCGGTCCCACCGCGCGCGCCTCGTCGCGCCGCGCCACCAGCAGCGACAGCAGCTGCACGGTTTTGCCCAGCCCCATCTCGTCGGCCAGGATGCCGCCGAATCCCTTGTCGCACACCGCGTTCAGCCAGCGGAAGCCCTCGACCTGGTACGGTCGCAGCACCTCCGCCAATGACGCCGGTACCGCATACGTCTGCGGGTCGACGACGCGCAGGCCGTCCACATAGGCGCGGAAGCCCTCGTCCTTCGCCTCGTCGTCCACCTGGGCGTCCAGATAGTAAGCGCTGGTCGCAGGCACCTGGACCGGCCCGCGCTCCAGATCATGCAATGTCAGGTCCAGGTCGGACAGCGTCTCCTCCGCCTGTCCGGCATCCACGGCGGACATGTCCAGGAACGCGCCGTTGCGCAGCCGATGGAACCGCTTGCGCCGCCGATAGCTGGCCAGCAGCCCCGGCACGTCCTCCGGATCGATCTCGTCGGCGATCGGCGAGATCTCCACCAGCCCCGACCTGACCGACAGCCCCAGCCGGATCGTCGGCCGCGGCGCGTCGAGCAGCCCATCGAAGGCGGGTGTGGTGAACACCTCCCCCAGACCGCGCATCACCGGCAGCCCCTCGGTGATCAGCCGCCAGATCGCGTCGTCGTCCGATTCCTCCAGGAACGCCAGCGGCCCGTCCGGACGCGGGAAATAATGCAGCACCGCCTCCACGGCCAGGCGTTCGGCGTCTCGGTCGCGGCGCGGGGCGTCCTCGGCGGTGCCCTCGAAGGCATGGTACCGGCGGTCGCCGTACCGCGCCTGCACGTCGCAGGTCACCCCCAGCGGATCGCGATCCAGATAGATCTCGATCGCGCAGGGCTCGCGCCGCAATTGCAGCATCTCCTCCGGCAACCGGATCGGGATGCCTTGGACGTCGGAGCCCGACTCCCCCGTCTCCGACTCTGCCCCCGACTCCGGCCGGCCGTCGGTCGCGTCGTCCGTCGTCACCGCCGTGAACAACGGTGCCACCGTGCGCATGAACAGGTCGGTATCGCCCGGGGCGACCACCATATCCTCGCCGCGCTCGGTGCCGCACAGCACATCGATGGCCTGCCGGGCCCGCATGAACGCCTGCGAGCAGCGGTGGATCCGCACCTCGTCGCCACCGGATGCCTCGCCCGAAGCCTCCGCGCGGCTCGCCAGGCTCTCGGACAACGACGGCGCGACGGCCACGAACGACGCGGATGACCCCTCCACGATGTCCAACACATCCAATCGATGCCGCACCACATACCCCTCGGCGTCGTCGCTCCAGACCAACGCCAGCCCCAGGTCAGGGTCGCCGTCCACCACGCGGACCGGCTCGGTCCGCATCCGGTAGGGGCGCTCGTAATCCAGGAAGGCGTCGGCGTCCACGAACGCAGCCAGCAGCTCGCCGGTCTCGTCACCGGTCAGCAGCACGGTATCCGCCTCGGCACCGCGGCGGTAGAACGGCGCGCCGCCGGTCACCGATTCGCGGATGCGCACGGCCCGCTCCAGCATGTCGAGGATGGTGCGCGAACGTTCGCTCAGGGTGTCGCGGGTGTGTACGAACGCGAGCTTGCGGCCGTAGGTCCTGAACTCCCGGTGCCTCACCGCGTCGATGAACGTGGCCACGTCCTTGACCACATAGGCCACCGACCGGCTGGGGACAGTCAGACGGAGCCGCACCGCCCATGACGTGCCGAACCGCCGCAGTTCCGGACGCAGGACGACGCTGCCGATCGGCAGGTGCCGGGATACGACGCCGCCCTGCTGCGCACCGGTCGAGCCGCCGGAGGAGGACATCGCGTCGATCTCCTTGAGCAGCGTGAGTTGGCGCGACTGCACGTCCGACTGACGGATCTGCTCACGCTCGCGCATGAACGCCTGCAGACGGCGGGAGGTCCGGGGACTGCGGCGCGGACGGGGACGCGCGGCAGGCGACGGGTCGCCGCCGTCCTCATCCAGCGCTTCGAAGGCGTCGGGGTCCTCGTCATACGCCATGATCAGCGCGATGACATGCTTGCAGATGGCGCCGAACCGACCGTAGGCGGGGCAGGTGCAATGCGATGCGGTCAGGTCGCCGATGCTCTGGTCGACGTGCGCGGTGACGCTGTAATCGTCGGCGTAACCGTCGGCGCTGTCCACCAAGGCGGTCAGCGTGATGCCGTCATCGGTGTACGCGTAGCCGAAGTCGTGGATTCGCGCGGAGTCGATGACCTCGTGTGCGCGGTAGAAGGATTTGCCGCCGAGTCTGCGCAACCGTTCCTCGGGTATGAGCTCGTCGGGGACGCGGCCGTAGACCGGCCCGTCGTCGAACGGCCGGCCCAGGGCATCCGAACCGTTGCGCGACCCGTAGACCGCGTTATGCCAGGTCATGTTCCAGCCGCACAATCTCATCCTCGACGGCGCGCAGACGACTGCGCAGGGCGGCGTCGATATCGATGCCGGCCGCGTCGGCACGTCGGATGACGGTCAGGATATCATCAGCGAGCCCTGCGGCGGTCGGCGATTCGGGAGTGTCACCGGTCGCGGCCTGCGAGGTCTCGGCAGCGAACGCGGCGGACAGACGGTCCGCATGGTCGGATCCGGCGACACGATGGACGACCTTGGCAGCGCGCAGGAATGCGCCCTGCGAATGGGAGATGCCTTCGAGCACGGAGGTGCGGTGCTTCTCCTTGCGTTTCATCTCGTTCCACAGTTTGAGCACGTCCTCGGGCGATTGTCCGGAGCCATCGTCCGCATCCTGCGCGCTATCCGGCGCGAATACCGCAGGATGACGGGTGATGAGCTTGTTCACCAGACGGTCGCATACCTCGTCCAGCGTGAACGGGTCCACGGAATCCTTCTGGCACACCACCCCCTGAAACACCGATTGCAGCAGCAGATCGCCGAGTTCCTCACGCATGCCCTCACGGTCATCGGCCTCAACGGTATCCACGTACTCGTAGGTCTCTTCGATGAGATTCTTCAGCAGTGTGCGGTTCGTCTGCTTGCCGTCCCACGGGCAACCGCCCGGCGCAGCGAGGATGGTGACCACGGCACGCACGCGGTCCAATGCGCTCGTAGCCTCCACCACAGGGCGCAGCTTCGAGCAATGTTCGAATCCATCCGGCAACTGGTATCCATCATGTGCGGCTTGGGTCATGCCACCACTCTAGCGCAGCGGCGGCCCTACCAGCGGCGACCCTTGGCGCGTTTGCCGCCGGTGCCGGACACGCCGTCGGGGCCCCATGGTCCGCGATGCGCCTCGCGCAGGGCCGTCAGGTGGCGCTTCATGGCCACCAGCATGATATGCGCGTCCTCCAGTCCCAGATGCCGCTCGGAGGAATCCTCGGGCAGCGCGCCCTGGCGCTTGGCGTAGGATTCCAGCGAGTTGTCGCCATACGGATGGGCTTCGCTGGGGGCGGACCCCTCGTCCCACCGGCGGCTCATCGGCATCGTGTCGATGATCACGATATGCCCGGCGCGGTAGCTTTCCGCGTACCCGGCCACATTGTGCAGGAAGAAGCGGTGTTCGAAGTTCGCGTTATGCGCCACGAACGGCTGCTGTTCAAGGCGCATCAGCAGCCCCTGCTGCGCCTGCGGCCATTCGTCGAACAGGCGCCACTGGCTGCTGGAGCGCATCTTCACGTCGATGCCGGTCAGGTTGCGGATGGCCTCGTTGCCGTGCCACGCGTTGGCCCGGGTGACGCCGAACCCCAGACGCGCCTGGCCGTACGCGTCGCCCGCCTGATACGAGGAGTCCACGTAGGGCATGCCCGCCGGGGCGTCCTGCGGGCGGGGCGTGACCATGTTCATGTATTCGAAACCGACGTCGATGATGTAATCGCGCAGCGGATCGGTACCGGTGGTTTCGATGTCGATGCCCATGACGGTGTCCAGGCCGCGACCCGGCAGATAGACGTCGCGCCAATCCGATCCGATCGGGGAGGCGGCCGCGGCCCCCTCAGCATCGGGTGCGTCGCCGGCGGCACCGCCTGCGGCGATGGCGCCCTCCAGGTTGGCGGCGACTATCAGCCGATCGCCGGCCTCGCGCTGCTCGCGGGCGCGCTTGCGGCGTTCGGCGCGGCCGTTGACCAGTTCGGCCGTCCGGTCCTGGATGTCATCGACCGCGGGGGCGCCCTCGGCGGCCTGCAGCACCGGCACGGTGACGCGCTCGCGATGCTCGTAAGCAACCGTCCACAGCCCCTCGGCCACGCCGCGGTCACGCAGCAGATTGATCTCGTCGTTCAGTCGACGGTTCGCATGGGCGAGCGCCCTCGGCAGCCGGTATGAGGGGATGAGCCGATCGTAGTCGGTCATGAACACGCGATCGCAGCAGGTCAGGATAGCCTCCAGCCGGTCACGGATCATCAGGTCGCGGCGCAGCAGGTCGTGCACGTCGGAGGATGCGCCGGCGTCGCAGTCGTGTACGGTGGCCACGCCCACGCCGTGGACCAGGTCGAGCGTGCGCACCCAGTTCCAGTCGATCGGACGATCGTCCGCGTCGACGTCCATCACCGCGGCCCACTGGTCGATATCGCCGTGCGCGCGCACCAGCCAGTCGTCGTCAGCATGTCCGTACATCGCACTCATCGAAACCTCCTTCGCCGCTGCCGTACCGCCTATCGTAGCCGGAGAACGGACGCGGCCGCACCGTCGGCACGTCGGAGCACGTACCGGGGCGCGGCCGCACCGGGAATGCCGGCTACAGGTCGAAGCCCAGTTCCTCGGCTGCCTCGGTCGGCACCGGATCCTCGCACCACAGGTCGGCCAGGTTCTCGTCCGAGCTCAGCGAGCGGATCTCGGCGCGGTCGATGTACACCTCGCCGGACAGGTGGTCGGTCTCATGCTGGAAGATGCGGGCGGGCCAGCCGTGCAGGCGCTCCTCATGGCGGTTGCCGTCCTCGTCCTGCCAGCGGGCGATGATGTCCAGCCATCGGCGGCGCACCGCCTGGTAGCCGGCGAAGCTCAGGCATCCCTCGTAGAAGCTGCGGGTCTGGTCGCCGACCGGTTCGTAGCTGGGGTTGATGATGACGTGGAACGGCAGTTCGCCGATCTCGCGCGGATCATCCTCGTCCCCCTCGCGCACGTGGTCCTCCAGCACGGCGATGGCCATGCCCAGTCCGATCTGCGGGCCGGCCAGGCCCACGCCCGGCGCCTCAAGCATGGTGGTGCGCATGGTTTCGATGAGTTTGGTCAGCGTGCGGCGGGACAGCTGCCCCTCGTACGGCGCGGTCCGCTGGCGCAGCACCGGCTCGCCCATTTGCACGATCGGCAGGATGCCTTCCTTGCCGCCGGTTTTGATCAGATGCTCGACGTCACGGTTGAGGGCCACGTCGACCTTCGCGTTGGCTTTGAACATGATGGCGGTTCCTTTCGTTGTTCCCGTTGTCTGCCTCGACGGCGCTCACAGGGCCAGCTCGTCGGCCACGACCTGCGCCAGGCGGGCGCAGACCTCGTCGGCCTGCTGCTGGGTGGCGGCCTCGGCCATCACGCGCACCAGCGGCTCGGTGCCGGAGGGACGCAGCAGCACGCGGCCGGTATCGCCGAGCAGCGCCTCCTCGCGTTCCACGGCGGCCTGCACCGCAGCGTTGGTGGAGGCGGCGTTCTTGTCCACGTTCGGCACATTGACCAGCTGCTGCGGCAGCTGCGGGAAGTCGGCGGCCAGCTGCTTCAGGCTCTTGCCGGACTTCATGACCTCGTTGCACAGGGTCAGCGCGGTCAGGGTGCCGTCGCCGGTGGTGGCGAACTCGCGGTTGATCACGTGGCCGGACTGCTCGCCGCCCAGCGTGTAGCCGCCGCGCAGCATCTCCTCGAGCACGTAGCGGTCGCCGACGTTGGTCTGCACGGTGCTGATGCCCATGTCCTTCAGGGCGAGCTTGAGTCCGAGGTTGCTCATCACGGTGACGACGAGCGTGTCGTGGGCGAGCTTGCCCTCGGCCTTCTTAGCGCGGGCGAGGATGCCCATGATCTGGTCGCCGTTGACCATCGTGCCGTCCTCGTCGACGGCCAGGCAGCGGTCGGCGTCGCCGTCGAACGCGACGCCCATCACCGCGTCCGAGGCGCAGACCATCGCCTGCAGCTGCTCGGGGTGGGTGGAACCGGCGTTCTTGTTGATGTTGTAGCCGTCCGGCGAGGCGTTGATGACCAGCACCTCGGCGCCGGCGCGGCGCAGCGCCTCGGGGGCGACCACCGAGGTGGCGCCGTTGGCGCAGTCGGCCACGATCTTCAGGCCCTTGAGCGGCTTGGGCTGCACCTTGTCCGGCCCGATCGGGGCGATCGTGGAGACCAGATGGTCGATGTACAGGTTGGTGGCGGTCACCGTGTCGTGGCTGACGCGGCCGACGCCGGCGCCGGTCGGGCGGTCCCAGTCCTGGCCGAGCACGGCCTCGATCTCGTCCTCCTTGGCGTCGGGCAGCTTGAAGCCGCCGCGGGCGAAGAACTTGATGCCGTTGTCGGGCATCGGGTTGTGGGAGGCTGAGATCACCGCGCCCATCTCGACGTTGAGCACGCTGGTCAGATAGGCGACGCCCGGCGTGGGGATGATGCCCGCGTCGATGACGTCGAAGCCGCCGGCGCTCATGCCGGCCGACAGCGCGGAGGCGAGGAAGTCGCCGGAGACGCGCGTGTCGCGGCCGATCAGCGCGCGACGGCGGCCCTCCGGACGATCATCCTTCGTACCGGAATCCCCCAGCACGCGCACCGCGGCGTCGCCCAGATCGAGCGCCAGCTGCGCGGTCAGGTCGCGGTTCGCCAATCCACGTACACCATCGGTTCCAAACATCTTGGGCATGAGCTATGCCTCTCCTCAGCCATGGCGGCATCACGCCGCACTCCTCACGATTACCGTGCACCATCGTACTCACCACGCGGCACGATGCGCGGGCACAATCCCACAGATTGCCCCGTTTCACCGCATTTGCCGCATGAGAACGAACCATATGCACCAGATGGGCCACTTGATGGCCCGTACAAGGTCCTTGTGATGCATGAGGACGAACCTTATGCCGCATATGGGTCACTTGACCGGCACGAAAAAGCCCATTTGTCGCACGAGGACGAACCCCATGCGGCAAATGGGCCAAATGGGCCGCGGAGCGGACGCCTTAGATCACAGCGCGGCGTTCCAGTCGCGCACCTTGAGCGAGCGGCGGGCGCTTTCCAGGTTGCCGATCACGATGCGGCGGAACGCGTTGTCCGCCTCGGCGTGGGAGGCCAGCCAGGTGTCGCCCTGCTCGACCAGCTTGGCCGGGTCGGCGTACACCGGCCACAGGCCTTCGAGCAGCGCCTCGGCCATGTGGAACGTGCGGTTCGTCCAGATCCAATCAGCCTCGGCGAAGTAGCGCTCCACATACGGGTCGGCCAACTCGGGCGTGGCACCGGCGAAACCGCGGGCCACGGCCTCAAGCTGCATGTTCGTCAGCTCCTGGTTGCGGATGGCCTCGTTCCATGCCCATTCCTTGGCCTCGGCCGTGGAACGGCTGGCGCGGGCGCCCATCGCGAACTCACGGTTGGCGGTGGTGTCGCGCTTGGCGAGCTCCGTGTCGATGCCGGCCTCGTCGATCTGGTTGACGGAGGCGAGCGCCTTGACGAGCGCCCAGCGCATGTCGTTGTCGATGTCCAGTCCATCCAGCGTCACGGTGCCGTCGAGCAGGCCGCGCACGTTCGCGGCGAATTCGGCGTCGCCCTCTTCGCCGTAGCCCAGGTAGGCGTTGACGAGCTGGAACTGGTTGTCGGAACCGGCTTCGGCGGCGTTCGCCAGCGTCCACAGTTCGGCGGCCACACGGCGCAGCACGTCCTCGCGGCAGGCCGGCGCCACGTAGTGGTGCGCGGTGGTGCCCATGCAGCTCAGCGCGTAGCGGAACGTGGTGGACTCGGTCTCGTGCGCAAGCAGCTTGAGCGTGGTCTCGATGAACCGCTCGGCCGGCAGTTCGGCGTCGCGGGTCATATCCCACAGCGCCAGCCAGATCACGGCACGGGCGAGCGCGTTGTCGAAACGGTACAGGTTCTCGACCGCGAACTCCAACGAGGCGGCGTCGAAGCGCAGCTTGGTGTAGGTCAGGTCGTCGTCGTTGACCAGGATGAACGCCGGGCGCGGCTTGCCGACGGCCTCGGTTACCACGGTGGTCTCGCCGTCCACGTCGAGTTCGATGCGGTCGGTGCGCACGATGCGGCCGGTGGCCGGGTCCTCGTTGTAGAAGCCGACGGCCAGGCGGTGCGGGCGCAGCACCGGATGCTCGGCCGGCGCGCTCTGGGTCAGGGTCAGGGAGGCGATGGTGCCGTCCGCGTTCTCCTCGACGTCCGCGGCGATGGTGTTGATGCCGGCCTGTTCGAGCCACAGGGCGCTCCACGCCTTCATGTCGCGGCCGGAGGTGGCCTCCAGCTCGTTGAGCAGGTCGTCGAGCGTGGCGTTGGCGAACGCGTGGCGGGTCAGGTAGCGGTGGATGCCGTCGAAGAAGCGTTCACGGCCCACGTACGCGACGAGCTGCTTCAGCACGGAGGCGCCCTTGGCGTAGGTGATGCCGTCGAAGTTCACGTACGTGTCGTTCAGGTCGTTGATCGGGGCGACGATCGGGTGCGTGGTCGGCAGCTGGTCCTGGTTGAGCGCCCAGCTCTTCTCGCCGGAGCAGAACGTGGCCCAGGCGTCGGGCCAATCGGTGGCCTCGGCGGTGGCGAGCGTGGAAGTGAACTCGGCGAAGGATTCGTTCAGCCACAGGTCGTTCCACCACTTCATCGTCACATAGTCGCCGAACCACATGTGGGCCAGCTCGTGCAGCACGGTCACTACACGGCGTTCGGAGAGCGCGTCGGTCACCTTGGAGTCGAACACGTACTGGTCGCGGATCGTGACCAGGCCGATGTTCTCCATCGCGCCCGCGTTGTACTCCGGCACGTAGATCTGGTCGTACTTGGCGTACGGGTACGGGATGCCCCAGGTCTTGGCGTAGAACGCGAAGCCCTTCTTGGTGACGTCGAACAGGTAGTCGACGTCCTTGGCGAAGGCCTCGGCCAGCGACTGGCGGCAGTACTGGCCCATCGGCACGACGCGGCCGTCCTCGTTCTCGTACTCGGTGTGCCACTGCGCGTACGGGCCGGCGCAGATGGCGGTCAGGTAGGAGCTCATCGTCACGGTCGGCTCGAACACCCAGCGCTTGATGCGCTCGGCCGGGTGGTCGCCCAGCGTGCCGTCCAGGGTCATGCCGTCCACGGATTCCACGGTGCGCACCGGCTGGTTCGACAGCACGATCCAGCTTTCCGGAGCGGTCACGTCGAAGTCGAACACGGCCTTCAGGTCGGGCTGGTCGAACACGGCGTAGACGCGGCGGGCGTCCGGCACCTCGAACTGGGAGTACAGGTACACGTTGCCGTCGGCGGGGTCCACGCTGCGGTGCAGGCCCTCGCCGGTGTTGGAGTACTGGCACATGGCCTTGACGACGACCTCGTTGTGATCCTTGAGGTTGTTCAGCTCGATGCGGCTGTCCACGAACACGGCGGCGGGGTCGAGCGCCTCGCCGTTCAGCACGACCTCGGTCACCTGGTTGGCGATCAGATCAAGGAAGGTGGAGGCGCCGGCCTGGGCGTCGAACGTGACCTTGGTGGTGGATGCGAAATCCTCGGCACCGACGGTCAGATCAAGCGAAACCCAGTAGTGGATGGGCGCCGAGACGACGGCCTTGCGCTCCCCGGCTTCGACCCGGGTGAGATTTGCTCCTGGCATTGTGTACCTTTCTGGCTTGCTGGGGTGGTGGCGTTCGCCGTGCGGCGGACGCCTGACATGGAAGCCCGCGGCGGTCTTGTGAACCGTCGCGGGCAATGGTTGAGTTATTCGTTAGAATCCTCTGTGGCGGCGATGTCGGCCACCACGGGCACAATCATCGGCTTGCGGTGCAGCTGGCGGGCGACCCATCCGCCAAGCGTGCGGCGCATGATCTGCTGCAGCTTGTAGGTGTCGCGCGTGCCGTGGATCATCGCGTCCTCAAGCTGGTCCACGATCTGGTGGCGCACCTTGTCGAACTCGCTCTCGTCCTCGGCCACGGCGTTCAGGAAGATCTTCGGCCCGGTGACGACCTCGCAGGCTTCGGTGTCGACCACCACGAAGCTGGAGACGAAGCCTTCGGTGCCGAGGATGCGACGCTTCTCGAGCACGTCGTCGGTCAGTTCACCGACCGAGTCGCCGTCCACATACACGTAGCCGCACGGCACCGAGCCGACGATGGCGGCCTTGCCGTGGTAGAGGTCCACCACGTCGCCGTCCTGCGCGAGCACCACGCCGTTCGGGTCCACGCCGGTCTTGACGGCGATCAGGCCGTTGGCGATCAGGTGGCGGTTCTCGCCGTGGATCGGCATCGCGCACTTGGGCTTGACGATGTTGTACAGGTACAGCAGCTCGCCCTCGTTGCAATGGCCGGAGACGTGGACCGCGGCGTTCTCCTTGTTGATCACGCGGGCGCCCATCTGCACGAGCTTGTTGATGACCTTGTAGACCTCGTGCTCGTTGCCGGGGATCAGGGAGCTGGCCAGGATCACCGTGTCGAACTCGTGGATGGTGATGTCGCGGTGGTTGCCGTCGGCGATGCGGCCGAGCGCGGCCATCGGCTCGCCCTGGGAGCCGGTGCACATGTACACCAGGTGGCGATCGTCCACGTCGGAGGCCTGCTTCAGGTCGATGACGGTGCCTTCGGGGATGTGCAGGTAGCCGAGTTCGGCGGCGATGGACATGTTGCGCACCATCGAACGGCCGACGAAGACGACCTTGCGTCCGTACTTGTGCGCCGCATCCACCACCTGCTGCACGCGGTGCACATGGCTGGAGAAGCTGGCCACGATGATCTTGCGGCTTGCCTCGGCGAAGGCGCGGTCGAGCGCGGGGCCGATGGAGGTCTCGGGCTTGACGAAGCCGGGCACCTCCGCGTTCGTGGAATCGGCCATCAGCAGGTCCACACCCTGTTCGCCGAGCTTGCCGAACTCCACCAGATCGGTGATCTTGTGGTCGAGCGGCAGCTGGTCGAGCTTGATGTCGCCGGTATCGATGAGGCTGCCGGCCGGGGTCTTGACGAATACGGCCAACGCGTCCGGGATCGAATGGGTCACGGTCACGAATTCCAGGTTGAACGGACCGACCTTGAGCTTGTCGCGCCCCTGGACCACGGTCATCACCGGGTTGATGCGGTGCTCCTTGCACTTGGCCTCCACGAAGGCCAGCGTGAGCTTGGAGCCGATCAGCGGGATGTCCGGACGCAGCTTGAGCAGGTACGGCACGCCGCCGATGTGGTCCTCGTGGCCGTGCGTGAGCACCAGCGCCTCGACCTTGTCCAGACGGTCCTTGATGTAGTGGAAGTCCGGCAGGATCAGATCCACGCCCGGCTGCTCCTCCTCGGGGAAGAGCACGCCACAGTCGATGAGCAGGATGTGGCCGTTGTATTCGACCACGTTCATGTTGCGGCCGATCTCGCCCAGACCGCCGAGCGGCACGATGCGCATCGTGCCCCTGCGGTACTTGGGCGGCGGGATCAGGCCCTCGGCGTGTTCATCGGAACGCTTGCCGCGTGCGTTGCGGCGTCCGGCGCGGCCGGATGCCGACTTCGCGCCCTGGCCGCCGGACTGCGCCGGGGCAGTGGTCTGGTCACCGCCGCGACGTGAGGTCGCGGACTTCTTGGCTGTCGCTCGTTTGGCGCCTTTGGCGGCGGGCTGGTTGCCCGTGGCCTCGGCGATGATTTCATCCATGATGGCCTCGACCTGCGGGTCCGCGCCGTTGGTGCGGACGCGACCGGTCTTGCCGTCACCGGTGTGTGCGGCGTCAAGCGCCGCGAGTTCTTCTTCTAATGCCATTGGTTCTGTTTCTATCTTGGTGTTCCCGCCTATGCGGGAACGAGGTCTTATGCGCCGACCGGCAGGATGTCGCCGCCGTGCCGGCTCACTGCGCTCCAGGGCGCACACGCGCCGGCTGCGGCAGGACGCCGGGAATCCGGAGCTCGTCAGAGCAATCCGGAGGCGCGCATGCCGGCCTCGGCCCGGGCGATCTCGTCCGGCCCCGGGCCGACGTTCGGCAGTCGCATGGAGGTGTCGTCGAGCAAGCCGCGCACATGGAGCGAAGCCTTGGCCATCACCGCCTGGAATCCGTTGCCGTTCAACGCCTCGACCAGCGGGGCCAGCCGCACGGCCAGACGCTGGGCCTGATGGATGTCGCCATGGTCGAAGGCGGTGGCCAGGTCACGCATCGGCCCAGAGGCGGCGTGGGCGATCACCGAGATGATGCCGACGGCGCCGACGGACAGGAACGGCAGGAACAGGCCGTCGTCTCCCGAGTACCAGTCGAGTCCGGTTTCCATGCGCTTGCGGACGGCTCCGGCGATATCCCCGGTGGCGTCCTTGACGGCGGTGACATGGTCGAGTTCCGCCAGCCGGCGGTAGGTGTCCAGCTGGATGCGCACGCCGGTGCGGCCGGGGACGTCATAGACGATGATGGGCTTGTCCGCCGAGGCGTTGACCGCCCGATAGTGTTGGAAGATGCCTTCCTGCGAGGGACGCGAGTAGTACGGGGCCACGACGAGCACCGCGTCGACGCCCGCCTCCTGGGTCTGTTCGGCCATGCGCACGGAATGGGCGGTGTCGTTCGAGCCGGCACCGGAGATGACCGGCACGTCGACGACCTCTTTGACGGCTCGGACCAGATCGACCTTCTCGTCCATGTGAGTGACCGGGGATTCGCCGGTGGTGCCGTTGACCAGGATGCCGTCGGCGCCATCCGCGACCAGCTGCTTGGCGATGCGCTGGGCGGCGCTGTAATCGATGGATCCATCGGCTTTCATCGGCGTGATCATGGCCGGGATGATGCGCCCGAACGGGGCAGGATCAAGAAGATGCATGGTACCGTCACTCATGGTATCCACGGTACTTCGCGGGCGGGACGCGAAGCCCCGCCCGTCCGGCGTCCACGGCGGAGTCGATCACAGGTCCAGGAAGCGGTCAAGCCCCACGGTCAGGCCCGCATGCGACCCTTCGGCCAGCTTGCGTACGGCCAGCAGCACGCCGGGCATGAAGGAGATGCGGTCGAAGCTGTCGGCGCGGATCGTCAGCTGTTCGCCGGCGTTGCCCATCAGCACCTCTTCATGCGCGTTCAGGCCGCGCAGACGCACCGCATGCACGTGGATACCGTCGACCACCTGGCCGCGGGAGCCGCCGTCGGTTTCGGTATTGTCCGGCACGGGGGCCAGGCCGGCGGCCTGACGTGCGGCGGCGATGCCCTGCGCCGTGTGGATGGCGGTGCCGGACGGGGCGTCGACCTTGTTCGGGTGGTGCAGCTCCACCACTTCGGCTGACTCGAAGTACGGGGCGGCGAGCTTGGCGAAATAATCGGCCAGCACCGCGGAGATCGCGAAGTTCGGCGCGATGAACACGGCCTGATCGGCGCGCGGCGCCGCGGCCAACGCCTGACGCACCTGTTCCAGACGGTCCTCGGTCCAGCCGGTGGTGCCCACCACCACGTCCACGCCCTGACCGATCAGCGTCAGCACGTTGTCCAGTGTGACGGACGGCACGGTGAATTCCACGACCACATCGGTGTTCTCCGGCGTGATGGCGTGCAGGTCATCGCCCGCATCCAGTGTGAGCGCCAGCTCCATGTCCTGTGCGCCGTTGACCGCGTCCACCACGTGGGATCCCATGCGCCCTTTGGCGCCGACGACGGAAACCCTGATCATTGTTGCCTCCTTGATGATTGAGTGCCAGCGTTGTTCCCTATCCGTCCCGAGCCTATCGCGCGCCGCGAACAGTGGGGCGCAGCCGGGGATACCGAAGCCCCGGTCACACGCCTTCGCGGCCACGCACCTCGAACAGCGGGGCGGTGCGAACGGTACGTCGCCCGGATACCTCCCGACCGGGTGTCCTCCGGCTAGTCATTGTCCGACTGGTCGGGCACGCCGAGACGCAATGCGTCGATGATCTGGGATTCGGTTTTCCCTTCCGCCTGAATCTCGCGTTGCCGTTCGTCCGGTTCACTCACGTAATACAGTGCCGCATCGATGGCGTCCAGCGGGATACCCTCGACCACCGATAGGAGCAGTCGGTAGCAGTCCAGCTGCACCAACTTCTGTGCCACGTCCCGTGGCTCACGCGGACGCCGCCCGGTTTTCCAATCGATGATGGTGTACTGTTTGCCCGTGTCTTCGGGGTCGAGGCCTCCGGCGAACACGGCGTCGAGCTTGCCGTTGACGATGGTGCCGCCCAGCTGGGGGATGGCGATGACGATCTGCCGTTCGGCCCATGCAGGATGGCGCCGGGCCCACCGCGATTCGGCCAGACGGCGTTTCCACGTCAGCAATGCGTCCGGGTGTCCGCCGCTGTGCCGCTCGACCGAATCAAGTTCCTCGAGCAAGGCACGCCGCGAGGCCGGTGAATCCGCATCCGGCAGCCTGCCGTCCGCCACGGCGTTGATGAAACGTTCCGCCCATGCGTGGAACTGCGTACCGGCTTCGGCCGCCGGTGACGCCACGCTGGGAATCGGCCGCACGATGCCCCGCCAGTAGGCCTTCTCCTCACGCTCGCTCATACCTCCCGCAGCCGCCTGCAACGCGGTGACGCTTTGCCGGCCTGACGCCAGGATGCGCCGACCACGCTCGAGCACGTTCCGGTCCAGGTCCTCGCCGGTCAGCTGCGCACCCATCAGATCATGGTCCGCAACAAGCAGACGCGCCCGGCCGAGCAACGGTCCGCCGTCACGGGTCTGCCCATCCGATGGTCCGTCGTCATGGCGCACGGCGCCCATGGCATCCATGGCGTCCCGCACCGCAAGCGCCCCGGTACGCAATCGCTCGGCGATATCGGCGCTTAGCGTGCCCGGCCATGGCAGCGCGATGTCGTCGTCGGGCTGCTCGATCGGCGTGGCCCAAGCCTGGCCGATGACGGCGTCCTCATACTCGCGGGCATGGTCGCCGGCGAAGAACCCTTCAGGCAGCGGCGGCAGCGTATCATCGTCCGGCACTGTTATCGGCCGGTGCACGGCATCCGCACGCGTGTGCAGGGCGTCGAACAGCTCCTGCCAGAAGGCCGAGGCGCTCTGCGCCCTGTCTGCTGCGGACCTGCGGCGCGGGTCGCGGCTGCGCTCGCGGTACGCGCAATACGACAGCATGACGTCGTGCCTGGCGCGGGTCAACGCCACATAGGCCAGCCGCCGCTCGTCGGCATGCAGTCGACGGCCGTATTCGTTGCTCTGGGTCAGATACCAGGAATCCGGATCCGAGTCCTCCACGCCGTCGCCGCAGTCGCGCAGCGAACCGAATACCTCGTCATCAATCTGCACCACGTCGTCCAATCGCGTCAGCGCGTCCACCGGGTCCTCCCCCGGCGCGCCGTCGTGGGGGAACCGGGGAAGGATGTCCGCGTCGACCCGTATCGGGGCCGGCACGCTGGTGGCGTCGGTCAGCCAGGTCCGACTGTTCTGCTCCCGGTATTCGGGAGCCGTCCACACGCCGTCGACCAGCCCTCCGGCATGGGATTCGTCCAAGGTAATCGTCAATCCGTTCTTGCTGTTGTTCGGCATGATGCCCGATGCGCAGTCGACAATGGCCACGGCGTCCCATTCCAGGCCCTTGGATTGGTGGATGGTCATCAGTTCCACGTCGGCCTGGTCGTCATGCATGGAGGCCGCCTCATCCTCGATGTTGCCCAACACGTCCACCCAGGAGAGAAAGCCGCACAGCGTCGGCGTCCGCCCGTCCCCCAGTTCCTGGATATAGGTGTCGGTCAGGTCGACCAGCGTGTTCAACGGCATCCGGGCCACGGTGGGATTCGCGGCCTGTTCACCGTCTCGTATGGCTTGGGCAACCACAGCATCGATGTCGAGGTCCAGCGCACGGACCGCGGCGCGAATCACCTCGGCCAGCGGATGCCCCAGCATCGCCTGCACGTCGCGCAGCATGGCACCGGCACGCAGCACCCCGGCCTTGGCGCTTTCGCCGAGTGTGCCGTCACGATCAAGCAGCTGCCCCAGATCGCCCCGTTGCAGCAGATCACCGAGAAACACGGCATTGCCCACCTGGTCGCGGTGCTCCCGCACCACCGATTCCCATTGCTCCGGCGGGCAGTCGGCATCCGCCACGCCGGCCTCCGCCAACGCCCGGAATCTCACCCGCGTATTCTCCCTGTCGGCAAGCGCGGCCAGACGGGTCAGGTCGCTCGATGACAGCTGGAACCTGGGGGTGGCCAGCAACCGCATCAGGTGCTCAGCGTCATCGTGCTGCACCACAACATGCAGCAACGCCAGCACGTCGCAGATCTCCGGACGCTCCAGCACCGCGGAATAGCCGACGACGAACGTGGTCATACCTGCCTGTTCCAAGGCTTGCTGGTATTCGTCCATGGTGCCTTTGGACCGGAACAGCACGGCCACGGTACCACGGTGCTCCACCGTGCCGTCCTTCACGCGGGTGTGGCGCCGCAGGGCCTCGCGGCAGAACCGCACGACGCCATCGATCTGCTGCCCGAGCGTCTCGTAGCCGATCAGTCCGATGGTGCCCCGATCGGCTTCGGGGATATTCGCCAGCGAGGGGACATCGACCTCATGCAGCGCTGCGCTGCCCGGGCGGCGCGGGGGCGTGCGCAGCGGCAATGTCAGATCGTTCGCGGACTCCAGCACGATCCGGGAGTTGCGGCGTGTGGTGCTCAACGCATACGGCTTGGTGCCGGGCGGCATATGGAAGTCCCGTTCGAACATGCGGAAGGCGCCGGGACTGGCGCCACGCCAGGCGTAGATCGACTGGAACGGGTCGCCCACGGCGCTGACGGCGCTGCACGGCCCGCCATCGTCGGGATGGAACAGCGCGGCCAACAGCATGGCCTGCGTGGTGGAGGTGTCCTGGTACTCGTCCAGCAGCACATGGCTGAACCGTTCGCGATACCGGCGGCCGATGGACGGGAACCGGCTGACCAGTTGATACGCCGCGATCGTGAAATCCCCGAATTCGGCCATGGTGCGGCGACGTTTCTCCTCGTTGTATTCCTCGACCAGATCCAGCAGCAGTTCACGCTGTTCTGCGGTTCTGGCGATGCGGTCGCACTGATAGACGCAGTTGGCATACAGTTTGGCCTGGTACTGCTCCAACTTGACCTGCCATTGTTCATTGCTGTCCTTCTTGGCACGTTTCGGCAGCGCGCCGGCGAACAGCTTCTCGGGTATCGGCTCATCGCCCAGCGCGGCGCGCACCCGACTGATGAAAGCGTTGTCCCAACGGCGTATCGCGGCGACGGCTTCGGCGTACCCTGGGCAGTCAGGGCCGATCATCGCGCTGGCTATAGCGTTGGACAGACTTCTCACGTCCCCGGCCAGTTGGGGGATCGACGGCGGGTCCTGCCGCACCGAAAGTTCATCCAGATGCCGCTCCACCACATCGGCCGCCAACTGCAATGCGCCGGCGTCACTCAGCGGCTGCGTGTTCCGGTCGAAGCCGACCAGGAGCCCGTACTGGCGGACAATGGTCTGGAAGAACGCATCGTAGGTGGCGATGGTCGGCTTCAGGAACATCCGGTCAGGGTCCTCATCGGCACCCGACTGTTCGTCGACCGCCGACGAGACGCGGTCCAACAGCTCGCCCGCAGCCTTGCGAGTGAAGGTCAGGCCCAGGATGCGCTCGGGAGCCACGCCGTTGCCGATCAGGGTGACGATGCGCCTGGTCATGGTATAGGTCTTGCCTGATCCGGCACCCGCCACCACCAGGATGTCATCATCGTTCGGGGCATTGATGACCCGTGCCTGTTCCGGGCTGTCGGTGAATGCGTGCATCATGCTTGCCTCGTTTCATAGACGGTGTTGAGCTCGCCGGCGCAGGCCGGACAGGATGTCGTCATGCGGCAGCGTTTCACATGATCGGGCGTGGGGTGCGCGATCAGCAGCGACGATCGGCTGGCCGCGGCCGCATAGAACACACGCGCGGCCATGGTCAATGCCCAGAGCGTCTGGGTGCCCCGCAACCGTATGATCTGGTTCCACGCCGCGGCGCGCACCCCTGCGGGCGGCGTCTCGGGCAGCTCCGGAATCTCCAGATACTTGGGATCCTTATAGTGGTAGCGCCCGGCAAACGGTTCCGTGTTCCAAGCCCCGTTGCGCAACAGTGCAGGCTGGTGAAGGCTTTCCACCTCAAAGCTGCGGCTCGGGCCATCATCCTCGCGGACGAAGAACAACCCGCTTTGCGCGATGTACGGCATTCGCGGGGATGGCCCGACACAGCCCCGATCCTCGGGGAACGCCAAGCCGAGCTGATAGCAGACCAGCTGCAGATCGTTGAAGATCTGCGCGGTACCGTATTTCCTCCCGGTCTTGTAGTCGATCAGTCGCACTGCCTCGCGACCGTCCCCGTATCGACGATGTTCAAGCCGGTCGATCCTGCCGGACAGACGAATCGTCAGATCGTCGCACATGCCCTCGGGCCAGCCTCCAACCAGCGTTCCCATAACCGCCAGGAGTTCGCCGCTTGTCATCGGTTCGATGCCGGGTATGGCGTTATAGGCGGCGAGCATGTCGTCGATATCGAACCGGGCGGTGAATTCCACTTCGCACTCCGCCCGTTCCAAGGCTCCGACCGACATGTATTGGGCGTTGCGGAACGGGTATGCCGCATCGCATCCGTTGACGAAATAGCTGGCGATATTCGTCAGCATGGTTTCCGCCGAACGGTCGAGTTTCATCGCATCGTACCGGTCGGTGGGGGAATCGATGCCCTGCGGGTCTCGACGCAACGAACGGTAGATCGCCATCAGCCGTTCCGTCACCGCCGCGATACGGCTCTCGGTACCTTCTGCGACCACGGTCCCCGGCATATCGAGACGTTCCTCGCTGCCGCGTTGCGCCACCTCGTGCACGATGGTGCCGAAACCGGCGTGCACGCCGCCGGATTGGGGGCCGGAGCAGCGGCGTTCCAATAGCCAGCAGACCGGACAGGACCAGATGCCGTCGACGGAGGATGGCGACAAGGTCACGATATGCCGTCCGTCGCGAGCCTCGGCTCGGGCTTCCGCTTCTCCACCCGTGGCACCGTCATGTGGTAAGTCGACGAAATACCACTGCCGCGGATCGGCGGCGCGCACGCCGTGCTCCGCCAGCAACGCGAGCGCGGATGCCGCATCCCGTCCTTCCGGCGAGTCAGCGCCGTGGCATGCCAGCGTGATACGAGCGGCGGTCACCAATCCCCTAGGATCGGCATCGAGACCGGCATGGGATATCGCATCGCCGTCGTGTACCGCCTCGCCGCCGGGACGGGTGAACACCGCTTCATCACGCTGGCGGATGAACCGTTCAGGCAGATACCCGTACAGAAAGTCCGATGGGGTGCAATCCTCGTTCCATGTCGCACTGATCGTCAGCGTCTCGTCGGCGCGGGTCACCGCCACGAGCAGGTTCTTCTTCTCGCTGGACAGCACTGCGGCCAACCGAGCGTCGCAGTGAGTCGGGTCGGCGTCCCCGATTCGACCATGCAGCATGAGATCGGCCAGATCCTCGCCGCCGAACAGCGTGGCGCGTTCCGCAAGGTTCGGCCATACATCCTGCTGGACCGCGGGCAGCCACACATGCCGCCAATGGTTCCCGGCCGCACCGGCGGGGGTGGTCAATGTCACGGCCTGTTCGACCGGCCCGACATGCGCCAGCGAATCCGCTTCGATCTGCATCGACCTGACCTGGTCCATGAAGGCGACGATATCCTCCCCGGCGGAGCCGTCGGCGGCGAACTGGAACAACCGCATCGCCACGTCAAGCCGGTCGTTGGCGGCACGGCCAGCCACGTCGTTGCGCAGGGCAGCGCGCTGCCAGACGCCGGCCACGCCGGTCGCATTCCAAGCCAGCGCCAACGTGTACTGTGCCTCCCGGTTGGACAGCCGGCCCATGCCATCCGCAACGCGGCCGACCATATCCCACATCCTGCGGAACGCGACGGCTTGGGGGTCACGGCCCAGGATCGCGCCGAGGGAATCCAGTACGGGCGTGGCGGGCGCCTTGGGATCGTCGAACGCCAGCATCAGGTACATCGCATGCTGGCCGAACGGCAGCTCGTCATCGGCGGATTCGCCCGTCAGCACGCCGTCGTCCACGCTGACCGCCGCCGCACGCCGCGCCGCCTGTCGGCGCTCGTCCACGGCGTCACGATACCGATCCCACGATTCGATCAGCGCCGCGAGATGCCGTTGCCCATCCGTGCCGACGGCCCCTTCGCTCTCCCGGACGACCGCAGCCAACGATTCCAGTGCAGCCATCGCGGATTCCACCGGTTCCAATCGTGCCGGAGCACCTTCGGCGGTCTGCGTGCCTACGGAGACCAACGGGCAGGCCATCAGCGTGGCCACCCGTGCCCGTACGTAGGACGACAGCGCCGCCAACGGCAGATCCACGGCGTCGATGCCGCGCCTGCGGAGCAGCGCCAGCTCGATTAGGGCGAACAGCCCCTGCACGAACGGCTCGTCCTTCAGCGGACGCGTGACCGACGAGTAGCGCACCGGCACGCCATCGCGGCGCAGACGCTCGCCGAACGACCGCACGGTGGCGTTGTCATGGGCGATGATCGCCATGTCGTTCCATGCAATCCCCCGGTCCAGATGCAGACGCTTCATACGCCAGACGACATCGTCCATCTCCTCGCGAGGCGACTTGTACAGCGCCGTGGATACCGTGCCATCCTCCAACGGGGAGGCGCCGAGACCGGCATCCACATTCGCTCCCGGTGCGTCCAATCGCCGGATCGGCAGACTGCCCGCGTATCGGGGGAGCTTGCCGGGGCGCTGCGGCATCGGCGTGTCATCCGGCTCCGGCGAGGGGATCGACAGTGAGATGCGCGAGGCCAGGAGGTCGCGATAGGTCGGCGCGGCGGCATCCGCCGGGGTATCGGATACCGGGATGCGATGCAGGGCGGCATGCAGCGGCCCTCGCACCGCGCAACCCATCAGGTATTCCGGATAGGAGCCACGGAACGTCTGCACGGCCTCGTCGGGATTCCCTACCAGCACCAGCCGCACCCCTGCGGCGGACAACGCCTCAAGGAAGCGCAGCCCGGCCAATGTGGCGTCATGGAAATCATCCACCACTAACACCGAAGGAACCGTCTCCGGCTGCAGCCGCACCTCCTCCGCCTGTACGCGACGCAGCACCGCAGCCGCCTCGACCAGCAGCCGCGATGCGTCCAGACGGTATTCGCCCGGATACGTATGTTCGATGGCCCGCACGTATTCCTGCCGCAGCGCGAACGCCAAGTGCCACTGCACCGCGGTGCGGTCGGCGTTACGCCCGGTGCCGGCCGCCTCCCCCACGTACTCACGCTCATGGGCGAACGATGCCCCCAGCTCGTTGATACGGGCCAGCATATCCCTCAGCTGGTCCACGAACGACGAGGAGACGCCGCGCTCGAACATCGCCATCGTCGTTGCGCCGCCCGACTGCTCCCGGGCGGGTGCCACCGTATCCGTCCAGCGGTCGTCGGCGAAGTATTCCCGCAACAGCACGCACGTATCGCACAGGTTGCCGGCTTCGGCATGGTCCAGATGCGCCGCCACCACCCTGCGTAGCAGGGCATCCTGTTCGGCGCCGTTCAGCAGACGTGGCGCAGGCAGGTCCTCATACCGTCGGGCGTCGGCGATCACGGCGAACGCCAACGCCGACAACGTGGTGACCGGACGCGCCTTCATCGACGCCCCCATACGGCGGATTGCGCGATCGCCCAACCTATCCGCCGTCACGCGCCCGGATACCGTCATCATGGCTCCCCCACCATGGTTGCGTTCCAACGCACGCATCAGCGCCTCGAACGCGAACTCCGTCTTGCCGCACCGCGGGGGGCCAACCACCAGCAGCGCGGAAGCCTCGCCGCCCCCGAGCACCGCGTCAAACGTCTGCCAAAGTTCCTGCATACCAGTCATGGCTCAATCCTAACCATGGCCGTCACGGAACGGTAGATATCTACCGTTCGCATCCGCCCTCAGCGTGTTGCCGCAAGTCTCCGGCGCCACGGCATTCCGCCGGATTACCGTGCCATCGCGTCCCACACCGTGCCGGACAGCTCGCGGATCTCGGCCTGCGCGGCCGCACTGTCTGGCACATCCTCGCTCATCACCGCCAGCACGTAATCGCCTGTTGCCGCCGTGCCGTCGATCGCGGCGGATGTATCGGATGAGGCGAACACAATCGCCACGTCATTCTCCACGCCGTCGATCTCCCCGGTTTTGTTGGCGGTCACCGTACCCGCCGGCAGACCGCCGGGGATCTTGGAGGTCCTGGTCTGTGCCATCAGCAGGTCGAGCATGCTCCGGCTGGCCTGCGCGGACACCAATGCCCCGCGGTACACGGCAGCCATGAACCGCCCGCAATCCTCCGCCGTGGTCCGCTTCAGCGACGGGTCCCCGCTGACGTCGCCGAGGTACTGGTTGATGGACGAATCCCCGAACCCATGCTCCTGCGCGATGGCGTTGACGACCTCGAATCCGGCTTCGCCGCTGCCCGAACCGAGGATGTCCACCAACGCGTTCGTGGCCTCGTTGGAACTCACCGTGATCATCTCCCGCAGCAGCTCATCGATGCGGGCGTCCTCGGCGAGCGCCCCATCATCGATCCGCTGATAGACGGCCAGCATGACGTACAGTTTGATCAGCGACGCCGAATACCCCTGGTGGTTGTTGATCGTCAGCGAGGCTCCGGTGGCAAGGTCTTCGCAATACACCTGCCAGCCGCCCTGGTATCCGGCGATCAGCGTCTCCAATTCGCCTTGCAGCGCACTCATCGTATGCCGTACCGGCTGGCTGGCGTCCGGCTCCGGAACCGCCGTGCGCCGCATGGCATCATGGTCCGGCACGGCGATGCCGTCCTCACCTGCGCCGTCGGCAATGCCGACCCGTGCGGATGCCGCCGCTCCCTCCGGATTGCTTCGATGCGGCATCGACATCGTGACGCCGATACCGACCGCCACCGCCGCGAATGCAACCGCCACACCCGCCGCGATGACGGCCGTCCAGCCGCGCCCGCGCCCCGGTACCCGATGCGCCGCGCCACGATGGGACCGCGACGGGCGGGGGCGCCGACCACCCGTCGGTCGAACGTCCCCCGTCAACGCGCCGCACCTGCGAACATCGTGTCCCAGACCGTCGCCAGCATCTGCGAAGTGAGGTCGGCGGCACGTTCCTGCCCCAGGTTCTCGGTCATCACCGCCAGCGCGACCTTGGTGCGACCGTCCGATATGACGACGAAATAGTTGTATGCATCCTGAATGCCCATACCGCGATGCGCATGGATGGTGGCCCCCTCCGGAATCCTCACGCCTTCGGAGGCAATGTCATACGACATCAGCTCATCCGCCCCGTCGGCGGCCACCATGGACAGCATGCGCGCGGCGTCGTCGGATGACGCATAGTTCTCGTACCCGTCCTCGGAGGCGGCCACATCCCCGAATCGGCGTTCGAACGACGATCCGGAGAAGCGGTTCGCGGACAGCCATGAATCGATTGCATCCACACCGCCGACCGCGTCGATCAGCAGATTGGCCGCATCGTTGCTCATCGAACGCATCATCTCGCCCGCGGAATCGCTCGGCTGATCCTCATGGGTGCCGTAGTACGCCAAGTACACCGGCAGATACAATCCGGCGGATACCATGCGTTTCGAAGCGTTCCGCGACGAATAGCTGCGCAGTCCGTCCTCGGTCATCACCGATACGGCCACGTCGGTGGACGAGTACGCGTCGACGATGCGATCGGTGGATTCCTGATTCAACGTGCGCGCCGGCATCTCGGACCCGTCCCCGTCCTCTTCCGATTGCTCGGATGACGCGGGGTCGTTCTCGTCCGACGCATCGCCCGGGGACGACGCCTCGCCGCCGGTCGGCGCCGGCGTCTGCGAGGTGCCCGGATCGTCCGCCGAGACATGCCGCACCACCAGCGTCACGCCGGTGATGATCAATGCCACGGCGGCGATGGCTGCGATAACGATGGCCACGATGGTTCCGGTGCGCCTGCGCGTCGCCGGCTGAACGGGAGACGATTGCGACGGCACCGATTGCGACGGATACGCCGGCTGCACCGGCTGCGTGGATATCGTCGGTGCGTCGGCGAGGGGATCCGCTGCCGGCGGTGCGGTCAGCGGACTGCCGCATACCGTGCAGAATCGCGAGCCTTCGTCGTTACCGTTGCCGCACCGTCCGCAAATCATCGTGCCCTCCATCCGTCGTCGTCTCCATGTCCATTATCGGTCATGTTCCGCGGATCGGAATCCGCCGACCGGTCGGATGTCCCGGATGGGCGGATCGACCCGTCCTCCGCCCAGGCCGATACCGTTGCCGCATCGGCGGAACGCAACGCGGTGAACTGCAGCGCACTGATGCCATTGGAGACGAACAACGGCAGTCTCAGGCATTCCACGCCACGATTCAGGCGCCATGGCGTGCTGGACCGCTCGACCGATTGGATGCGGGAGCGGCGCGTGAACACCGTGAACAAGGTGAGTACGGACGCCCCCGTGGCGGCGATTCGCTTGTCGTCCAATACCGCATATCCCTCCGACGCCGCCTTCAGCCAACGGCACAACCCCCACCAGACCGCCAGCGCCGCAGGGGCCAACGTCCACAGCCAGTTCACGGCATCGCGGGACACCAGCGCCCAGATCACCGCAACCGCCATGCCCGCCGCGGACACCGCCAGCGGCATCACCAGATAGTAGCGGACCAGTCCGCGGCCCGTCCGATGGATCTCCGGAGGTTCCAACCCCCATTCGGGGAGCATGCGTTGCAGCACGGCATAGACGCGGTCGTCGCCGATCACCGGCAGCACATCGGCGCCGGTGGCATCGCCGTCCTCCCCTTCCGCGGCGGCCATAGCGCCCAATCCCAGTCGGACCGAGCACAGGTGCAGGGCCCGGCGGAGCAGCGAGCGCCGGATGGCGACGGTCTGGATGCGGTCGATGGCGATGGTGGTGATCCGCTGCGTGAGCGCGCCGCGCACCACCACCAGGTCGCCGCCGCGGCGCCACACCTCGAATCCGTAGAACCGCAACAGCGATCCGATGATGCTGGCGCCCACAAGCACCGCGAAAACCACGACCACCGCGCCGGCGATCATGGCCGCACTGCTGGTGGCGAATCGGATCACCGAATCCTGCGCGGTGTCGAACACGTCCTCGGGAACCAGATCGCGCAATTGGTCGAGGAATCCGTAGACAACGATCAGCGCGGCGAACAATCCCAAGTCGGTGACGGCGAACAGCACGATATCCGCAACGGAGGCACGGAACACCAGCTCGCCGTCAATCGCCGGACGGCCGGTCGCCGACTGGTTGACGCCCGTGCGCGCGCCGGCAGCTGGAGCCTCTTCCGGCTGCCGGCACTCCTCGGCCGCATCCGAGTCGGCGACAGCGGTATCGGCGGTATCGGCGACTGCGCCATGGATACCCACCGATGCCGCGGCCGCGGATACGGTGTCCCCGCTATCCAACTGTCTGGCGGCTTCCAGCTCCAGCTGCACGCCGGCAGGAACGCCTCTGAGCGTCATGCCCGATTCCCCACCCGCGGCGGTGATGTCCAGGATCACCACATGGAACGGCCGCATGTAAATCGGGGCGCTGCTGGACAGCGTGTGGATGTGGTCGTAGGAGATCGTTGTACGCGTGCGGTTGAACACCCCGGAGCGTTGGGTGATGCCATGGTCGTCCATCCGATAGCCCGTCGTCAGCCATCGCACGACCGGGGAGACGAGCATCCATGCCGCAATCAGCCCGATCACCGCCACGATGACCGCCATGACGACCGCCGAATCACGGTTCGGTACGGCAATGGCCAGCACGGGAAGAATCAGGGCGATGGCGGACCTCACCGACTCGATCAACGCCGTGACCACGGCAATCGGATGCAGCCGGCGCCAAGCCATGTTCACAGGTCTTCCTTCACAGCGAGCACACGTGCGGTGATCAGGTCCACCAGCTGTGCGGCCTCGGCGTCCTCGATGGCTTCGATCTCATGCGCTCCCACGGCGGTGTGCACGCTGATCGATGTCATACCGAACGCGCGCAACAGCGGCCCCTGCTTGGTGTCGACATGTTGGACGCGGTTGAACGGCACCGTGACCGATTTGCGGAACAGCCAGCCCGTGTGCAGTTTCAGATCCCGCTGCCCGATGGAGAACCGGGTGAACTCATAGGAGTACCGGGTCTGCAGCGGTTGCGTGGCCAGTTCGGCCACGGCCCATGCCGCAACCAGTCCCAGAACGAGCGCCTGCCAGAAGCCCCACCAGTCGGAGGCGATGAAGATGACCGCCAGCACCGCGCAAACCAGGATCACCGCCGTATCGGTGAATACCGACCGCAGCAGCCATACCCGCTTGATCCGTTCGGGCAGGCTCCGCCACCGCCGTTGGTCCGTTACTGTTTCCGGATTGCGTTCGATCATGCGTCTCATCCTATCGTTGCCTCATGTCCGCCTCCGAATCATCACCACGGCGATGCCGGCCACAGCAATCCCCGCGATGGCGGGGAATATGAGCGGCAGCCATGGATGTCCCGCCGTTCCCCCGTGGTCTGCGTCATAGACGGCCGTCGTCTGATTGCCGGCCCTGTCGGTGACCCGCACCATCACGGCATGGGGTCGGCCGTCGGCCGGCAGCGCGTATTGCGGGATGTCGTCGAGCGACGTGTCCGTGTTCCATTCGCGGACCTTGCGCCCGTCGATGTATAGTTCCGTCCGATTCACCGCCAGATTGTCCTTGGCATCGATGGTGATGCGGCGGCGGTGTTGCCCGGTGTGCCCGTCTTCGGCTTCCAGTTCGGGAACATATACGGTCGGCGCCGTTGCGTCGATGGCGAAGTTCACTTCAGCGCTTCCCCTATGGTCCGCGCCGACCCCTTCCATGGTGTTCTGCGAAACGTTGCCAGCCAGATCCACGGATTGCACAAGGATGCGGTAGAAGCCGTCGCCGTCGAACCGTTGCGCCGGAATCGTGTACACGGTTCTGGACCATCCGGCATCGTCATCCGTGCGCACGCCGAACTCCCCCGGAGCGAGGGTGTCGGCCTTGTCGTTTGCCACCACCGTGATCCGACCCTCGGAGGGCGCAAGACCGGAGACATTGATCTCTTGGATTTCCACGTCCTGAGCCTGCTGCAGATAGGCCCCGCGCAGCTGCCGCGTACCGGCATTGAACACGTAGGTGGATCCGAATCGGTTCACCGAGAAGGTTATGGCGGTTTCGGCCACGTTGCCCGCCTTGTCGGTGGCCGTTGCCGTGAGCGTGTAGACGTCATCGGTGTCAGGGGTCCGTTCAAAATCCCGGAATGTCACCGTGCGCCGGCCTTCGGACTCTCGTACGAGACTCCCGGGCATGGCGGTGCCGGTCAGCGGTCCTCTGTGCGCCCCTTCGATGGTGTAGTCGAGCCCCTGTTCTCCGAGATTCGCGTCCGTGCACTCGATGCTCGGCGCGACGGTTCCCGCATAGGCGGTGCCATCGGACACACGGTCGATGGCGATATGCGGCGGCGTCAGGTCAATGACGAATTCCGGCACCGTCACCGTCTGCGCTTTGTTCCCGGCCAGGTCGATGGCGGAAATCTCCATCGTGTAATGCCCCTCGCCGGAGAATGTCACGGTGTTGGTCCACGATGCGTCGTGACGTTCACCGTCGGCACGCATCCATCCGCCGCCGGCCGGCACCGGTTGTTCATTGCCGTTGCCGTCCGTGGCGGAGATGCTGATCACGGATTCGGATTCGGACAGGTTGCGTTCGATCTGGGTGATGGTGGCGGTGCGAGGGGCATCGTAGTACATGCCATTGGCCACATCGGTATTGTCGAAGGCGATGCCGAGCTGCGGCGGCGTGGTATCGATGATGAACCGATCATGATGCGCCGCCGTTTCCGTCTCCGGTGCCGGTTCGTGGAATTCGGCGTCGACGGACCAGACACCGTCCTCCTGCGCTGCGAATGTCGTGCCGTAGGTTCGTCCATCATCGCCCGGTGTGAGCGCGGATAGCGGTATGGCGCGGTGTTCCGAGCCGTCACGGGTCAGGGAGACGAGCACACGATCCGGATCACGGTCGATGACCAGATCGAGATTGGCGTCGGATAACGTCAGGGTGCCGTTGCGCCACGTCCGGTAGTACCGTTCGTTCCGCACCTCGTTGTTGTCATAGGACACGGCGATCTCGGGCGGCGAGGCATCCACCGCCAGCATGTCGATGGCGTGCTCCGCGAACACCGGTTGGTCGGAGAAATCACCAGTGGAGGCATAGTTGCCTGCGGCATCGGCGACGGCGAGCGCGGTACCCGCCGCGATGAGCCGAAATCCGTCGGCTTCAAGGCGGAATGAGAGCGTGCCACGGATTGGGTCATAGTCCAGATCGTCGTTCCCGAGGGTGGCTCCGGTGGTGTGGGCATCGATGTTCGGCCCATCCCCATCGGCCAGTTCGCCGTATTCGTTCACCTCCGCGAATGCCGGGCTGTCGGCGTCCACGCCAGAAAGGGCGTCGGATATGCCATCCAGCGTAACGGTGTGCGAGGCGGCGAACATGATGCCGTGCCATGCCGTGGGTGTACCCGCCAGCGTCAGTGTTCCGATGTTCGGAGCGGTCCAGTCGATGATGAAATGAGTACCGTCCATCAACATGTCCTCGGATATGGTGGCAGAGGCGACGGCGTCATGCAGTCCCTGATAGGACAATCCGATGGCGTATCGGCCCTCCGACACGCTCCGGGCTCCCGCGACCCGTACCGGCACGGTGATGGACCATTGTGTGCCGTCCGGGCTGTCCCATCCCTCGTTCCGGATGGTCAGCGCCTCCAACGTCCGGCCGTCGCCGCTGTGTTCGACCGTGCTCTCGGCGAACAAGTCGACGTCGACGGTTGTGGCGTCGGTGGCGTTACGGGCCAACGGGAACCATGGATCGTGTACGGTGCAGGTGACGGACACGTCGCCCCGGTAGTACCCTTGCCGTGTCGATCGGCGATGTTCCGGTGCACGGTCCATCAGCGTCATGGCGTCGACCTGCGGCGCTCCCTGAGCGATGACGACCAATATCGAGGCATCCGTTTCGGACAGGAGCGCGCGCAAGGTCGTTTCGGTGGTGTTGCCGGCCTGATCCATGCCCATGACCCGCACCGCGTCCAACTCGTACAATCCCTCCTGGCTGAAGGTGATGACGGCCTGACCGCTGGCGGGATCGACGGCAATATGCTGCTCCACGGGTGTGCCACCGTCGATGACGTTCCCGTACAAATCGGTGGGCGCGGGGATGATGGCTCGGAGCGTGCCCGCCCCGGATACCGGGGATTCGGCATCGGCCGCCGGGGAGGCATCATCCACGATGATGCCGATGGTCCGTTCACCTACTGCGGCGTGTATGGATTGGCCGTCATACGTGGTGTTCGGCGGCAGCGCCGACACCCCCTGCATGGTCGGGGCGATGGTGTCGACGCCGAAATCGAGTTCGGCGGCCCGCACAGTGCCGAGCAGATACCCCATGATGCCTTCCGACGCCCGCTCGTGCACCGTATAGCGGTACCAGCCGTCGGCGTGCGGCTGTGTGTCCGCCCAACCGATGCGACCGTCGTCCTCGATGCGCAGATCGCCGATTGTGATACTGCCATACGGATCCTTGCCCCGCACGGCGGTTACCACCGGTGCCGTGCTGGTGGCGTCCTGCTGCTGAAGGACTTCGAGGATTCTGGGTAGCAGCCGATTACCGGTAACTGTGAAGCCGACCTTCGGTGCCTCGGCATACCACGGGCCTTTCGTGTCGCCTGATGACGCGACGGCCGTCAACGCAGCGGCAACGCCACCTGCAGGCTCCCCGATGGTCAATGGTTGGGGCAGACGATCCGAGCCGTCCAGATCGCCGATTGTATACGACGTCGCATCGCCGCCCATATGGATGGCGATATCGCTGAAGTCGTAGCTTCCGGGAGTGGCCAGGGTCACTTCAACGGCGGTGGACCCGCCCGGGCCTTCCGCGGAATCCACCGTCGTCACACGGTAGTCCTGCGATTGAAGAGGCTGTGCCTCGCCGTCCAGATCGAGATAGGAGCCGGTGAGGCTGATGGCTTGGGGCTGAACGTACCCGTAGGCTATGATGATGCGCACCCGACGCGTCGTGTCCTCACCCCATGCAATAACCTCGTTGCCGTTTCGGAGGTCATGAGAGTCGTCGCCTTGATAGGAGACGTGGCCGAGCGAATCCGCATCCCGGATCGGGATGGCCCGCCGGCCGTCGGGGACGGCGAACGTGCGTACGGCCGTCACGGTCTGCGGCGTCGCCATATGATAATCGGCCGCGGAAGCTGCGGACGATGCGACGCCCATGGCGGCCATGGCCACTGCCGCGGATGCCAGCGCCATTGTCCTGCGCCGGATACCGCCAGCCACCACGGTGTTATCGGCAGCCACCGTATCATCGGACACCGCCCTGCCACCAGCCATCACAGTGTCGTCGGACGCCACCAAGCCGTCGGACACCACGGTACCGTCAGCCACCACGACACCATCAGCAACTACTGTGCCGTCGGACACCACCGTGCCATCGGACACCACCGTGCCATCAGACACCACCGTACCGTCGGCCAGCATGGTACGGTCGACCGCCACGACAGACGTGCTCGCCACCGCACCGACCGCACGTGCCCCACACTTCGATGCCGACGCCTGCGCGGCCCCGTCCGGGCGTGAGGTTTCGGCGGATGCACGCCTTGCGTCCCGCGTGGCCAGTATGTCGGCGTACCGCCAGGCGCCTGGTCTGATGCCGCGCAGCCACGCGATCTCCTGACGTGCGGACGTACCATTCAACGCACGCCGCACGGCGGGCACGTCGAATCTGCGGTGCATCACCACTGCTGCCACCGCCAGTGTCACGGCCATCACCAGCCATACCACGGCAGCCATCCCCAACCATTCATAACCGCTCATTGCAGATCCCCCTTATGATCCATATACGCGTTCTCAATGGCCTGCAGCACCACAGGCACGCTCCCCAACGCCCGGTCTCTGGCGTCATCATGCGCATCAGCCGTGGTGTCGGTCGTTTCGGCCACGTCGCCGGCCCGAGCGCACAGCCGCTCCATATCCTTCCGGGGAACGCCATCCGCCCGGAATTTCCGCGGATAGGTGAGCAGGGCATCCAATGCCAGATTCGCCGCCTCCAGACGGATCACCTCGCTCCGCTGCGCCGAGGCCGACTCCACCAGCCGCTGCAGCAGCCCGAAATACGGCTGGTACCGACCGCCGTCATGACCTTCGTTGATCAACGGCACGATACGCACGTTGAATTCCGCGATGCCCGCATAGATGCCGGCGAGCGCCGTCTCTTCGAACGTTTCGGTCTCCGCGGCATCGCGCATCCATGGCGCGGCCGCGCGAATCCGTGTCATACGTGATCCCTCGGCATCGGCGTCGTTCGGTTCCACGGCGTAGTAGTACCAGTACAGCCGCCCCGTGTCGAAGCACAGCTGTGCCCATGCAGTCCGATCCGACCGCAGTGCGTCGGCGTGACGGTTGAGCAATGCCGTATACGTCGCCTCCTCGGCCTGGGAGAACACGCCATCCGCCGTATACCGGTCAATCAGATGCCGATACGGTTCGATGCTTCCGGGCAGGATCTCGGCAGCGCGACGGCACGCCTGTTCCGCGACGGGATCAGCGGAGGCCTGCTCGGCCTGACGCATCCAATGCGTGTAGTCGCTGTTTCGTTCATGACCCGCCGCCAGCAGCGAGCCCGCGGACAACGCCAGGCACGCGACCGAAGCGGCGGCGGTTCCAGCGAAGATTCTCCACCGGCGCAGCAGCGTCCGCCGTCTGGAACGCTCCCCGTCCCGGCAGTGCCCGAGCGCATAGGCGAATTCGGCGCAGGATGCGTACCGCTGCTGCGGATCCGGGGAGGTTGCCTTGGCGATCACATGTTCCAGCCCCGTGGACAGTTCTGGGCGAATCCGGCGGACCGGCACGATGCCCTCGCGCGGATGCACGCCCGTCAGCAGCTGGAACAGCGTGGCCCCCAGCGCATGGATGTCGACACGGGCATCCAGTACACCGCCGGGTTCGAACTGCTCCGGCGCACCATACCCCGGCGTGCCCAATCGCCGGCCGTCGCCGATGCCGTCACGGTTCTCGCCGGTCTCCCCCTGTTCGATGGCGATGCCGAAGTCGATGAGTTTGACCATGCCGTCCGGTGTCAACATGACGTTGGACGGCTTCATGTCGCGGAACACCACCATCGGCGTACGGCGATGCAGGTAATCCAGCACATCGCACAGCTGGATGCCCCAATCCACCACCAGCGCCTCGTCCTGCGGCCCCTCGCGCTCCAGCAGGGTGCGCAACGTCTGCCCCTCCACGAAATCCATGACCACGAACACACCCGTATCGTCGTCGATCAGGTCAACGATGCGCGGGATCGCGGGATGGTCCAGACGCGCGATCATCTCCGATTCCACCGTCAGACTGCGCAGCATCACGTCACGCCGCTCCGCCGAGCCGGCGTCGCGCATCTGTTTGACCGCCCACCGCCGGTTCAGTGATGCGTCCATAGCCAGATACACCGTCGACATGCCTCCGATGCCGACCTGTGTCAGGATGCGGTACCGTCCCCCGACCAATGTCCCCTCAGCTACCATGACGATTGCCTTTCCACATGCGTTGCCTGTACCCCGTAGCTCCGCATGTGGCCGGATGAACGGTGCAGCCGGCTCCATGTCTTTCCCCCACTGCCAATGTACGGGCATGGCCGCCGCCGTGTCAACCAGTCCGCGGACACACCGGCCACCTGGGCCGCAAACCCCGCGTCCCGCAACGCTCCAGGAGCGACACGCCGCATATACGACGAGGGCGCACCCCATCGGGATGCGCCCTCGGTTCACCGCACGACCGTCAGCCGGCCGTATGCGGTCACAGGCTCAGATCGCCCAGATCGCCCAGGTCGGCGTCGGAGAAGTCGGCGCCGCCGAAGTCCTCCTGGCCGCCCTGATCGTTCAGGAAATCGTCCGGGTTGAAGTCGTCGCCGAGCTTCAGGTCGCCGAAGTCGATGCTGGAGAAGTCCACATCGCTCAGGTCGGCGTCGGAGAAGTCGGTCGCCTCGTCGCCGCCCAGACCGAAGTTCGGGTAGATCGTCTCGCGGATCGCCTTGTCCGGCTCCACCACCGCGTTGCGGTAGCGTGCCAGGCCGGTGCCGGCCGGGATCAGCTTACCGATGATCACGTTCTCCTTGAGGCCCTTCAGGTCGTCTTCCTTCTGGCTCAGGGCCGCCTCGGTGAGCACGCGCGTGGTCTCCTGGAAGGAGGCCGCGGACAGCCACGAGTCGGTGGCCAGCGACGCCTTGGTGATGCCCATCAGCTCCGGACGGCCGGCGGCGGGCTTGCCGCCGTTCTTCACGGCCTCCATGTTCGCCTCGCGGAACTTCGCCTGGTCCACCAGTTCGCCCGGCAGCAGCTTGGTGTCGCCGGAGTCGATCACGGTGATGCGGCGCAGCATCTGGTGCACGATGACCTCAATGTGCTTGTCGTGGATGTCGACGCCCTGCGAACGGTACACGTTGTGCACCTCCTCCACGATATTGACCTGGGCGGCACGCGGGCCGAGGATGCGCAGGATCTTCTTGGGATCCACGGAACCCTCGATCAGCTGGGTGCCGGCCACCACGTGGTCGCCGTCCTTGACCAGCATCGGCGCGCGACGGGTCACCGGGTAGGTGATCGGCTCGACCGTGGAATCGTCCGGGGTCAGCGTGACCTGACGGCCGCGGTCGGTGTCCTCCACCTTCACGATGCCGGCGAACTCGGCGATCGGCGCCTCACCCTTCGGGGTACGGGCCTCGAACAACTCGGTGACACGGGGCAGACCCTGGGTGATGTCGGACGCCGAGGCGACGCCGCCGGAGTGGAACGAACGCAGCGTCAGCTGGGTACCAGGCTCGCCGATGGACTGGGCGGCCACGATGCCGACGGCCTCGCCGACGTCCACCAGCTTGTTGGTGGCCAGCGACCAGCCGTAGCACTTGGCGCACACGCCGCGCTTGGATTCGCAGGTCAGCACGGAGCGGGCCTTGACCTCTTCCACGCCGTGGGCCACCAGGTCGTTGAGCACATCCATCGACAGCGCATCGCCGGCGTGGTACAGCACGGTCTCGTTGTCGGCGGGGTCGATGACGTCGGCGGCGAGCAGGCGCGAGTACGGGCCACCGTCGGCGGCCTTGACGAGCACCAGGTTGCCGTTGTCGTCACGCTCGGCGACCTTCATCGCCAGACCGCGCTTGGTGCCGCAGTCCTCCTCGCGGACGATGACCTCCTGCGAGACGTCCACGAGTCGACGGGTCAGGTAGCCCGACTCGGCGGTACGCAGTGCGGTATCGGCCAGACCCTTGCGCGCGCCGTGCTGGGAGATGAAGTACTCCAGCACGGACAGGCCGTCGCGGTAGTTCGACTTGACCGGACGGGGGATGATCTCGCCCTTCGGGTTGGCCACCAGGCCTCGCATACCCGCAATCTGGCGGATCTGCATCCAGTTGCCTCGAGCGCCGGACTGGACCATGATGTTCACGTTGTTGTCATCATGGAAGTTCTCACGCATGGCGTCGGCCACCTTGTCGGTGCACTCGGTCCACAGGTTGATGAGCTCCTGACGGCGCTCCTCGTCGGTCAACAGACCCATGTCGTACTGGGAGTTGACCTTGGAGGCCTCCTCCTCGTACGAGTGGACGATGTCCTCGCGCTCCGGCGGGGCCACGATGTCGGAGTACGCCATCGTGACGCCGGACCACGGCGCGCGCGTGAAGCCCAGATCCTTCAGGGCGTCCAGCGTGGCGGCCACCTGGGCGGTGGAATAGCGGGTCGCGATGTCGTCGACGATCTTGGAGAGCTTGCCCTTGGGCACCTGCTCGTTGACGAACGGGTAGTCGGTCGGCAGGGTCTCGTTGAACAGGATGCGGCCGTAGCTGGTGGCGAACAGGACGGAACCGTCCTTGAAGCGCTCCTCGCGGACCGTGTCCGGGCTGCCCGGCTCGGCGTCCACCACCTTGAGCTCACGCGGCTCCCAATCCTTGGGCAGCACGAAGTCCTCGGGCAGACGGATCAGCACCATGGACTGCATGTCGATCTCGTGCAGGTCGAGCGCCATCTGGGCCTCGGCCAGCGAGGAGAACACGCGGCCCTGGCCCTTGGCGCCCTCGACCACGGTCGACAGGTAGTACAGGCCGAGGATCATGTCCTGGGACGGCATGGTGACGGTGTGGCCGTCGGCCGGCTTCAGGATGTTGTCGGAGGCGAGCATCAGCGTGCGGGCCTCGGCCTGGGCCTCGGCGCTCAGCGGCAGATGCACGGCCATCTGGTCGCCGTCGAAGTCGGCGTTGAACGCGGCGCAGGCCAGCGGCGGCAGGTGGATGGCCTTGCCCTCCACCAGGATCGGCTCGAAGGCCTGGATGCCCAGACGGTGCAGCGTAGGCGCACGGTTGAGCAGCACCGGGTGCTCGGCGATGACCTCTTCGAGCACGCCCCACACCTCGGAGTCGCCGCGGTCCACCAGACGCTTGGCGCTCTTCATGTTCTGCGCGTAGTTCAGGTCCACCAGACGCTTGATGACGAACGGCTTGAACAGCTCCAGGGCCATCGGCTTGGGCAGACCGCACTGGTGCATGCGCAGCTCCGGGCCGACCACGATCACGGAACGGCCGGAGTAGTCCACGCGCTTACCCAGCAGGTTCTGACGGAAACGGCCCTGCTTGCCCTTGAGCATGTCGGAGAGCGACTTGAGCGGGCGGTTCGAGGCGCCGGTGACCGGGCGGCCGCGGCGACCGTTGTCGAACAGCGAGTCCACGGCCTCCTGGAGCATGCGCTTCTCGTTGTTGAGCATGATCTCGGGGGCGCCCAGCTCGATCAGTCGCTTCAGACGGTTGTTGCGGTTGATCACGCGGCGGTACAGGTCGTTCAGGTCGGAGGTCGCGAAGCGGCCGCCGTCCAGCTGCACCATCGGGCGCAGATCCGGCGGGATGACCGGGATCACGTCCAGCACCATGGCCTCCGGCTTGTTGCCGGTGGTCAGGAAGGCGTTGACGACCTTCAGGCGCTTCAGGGCGCGGGCCTTGCGCTGGCCGGTGCCCGTGTCGATCTCCTCGCGCAGCTGCTTGGCCGCGCCCTCCAGATCGAAGTCCTGCAGGCGCTTCTTGATCGCCTCGGCGCCCATGCAGCCCTCGAAGTAGTCGCCGTAGCGGTCCTGCATCTCGCGCCACAGGTCCACATCGCCTTCCATGTCGCCGGGCTTCAAGCCCTTGAAGCGGTCGAACACGGCGGAGATGCGCTGGATCTGATCGTCGTAGCGCTGGCGGATGGCCGCCATCTCGCGCTCGGCGCTGTTGCGCAGCTTGGCCTTGGCGGCGCCCTTGGCCTCGCCGGCGGCCTCAAGCTCGGCCAGATCGGCCTCGACCTTCTTGGCGCGCTCCTCGATCTCGTTGTTGCGGCGCTTCTCCAGGTTGCCGATCTCGGTGTCGAGCTCCTCCTGCAGGTCGGGCAGGTCCTGGTGACGCTGCTCGTCGTCCACCTTGGTGACCATGTACGCGGCGAAGTAAATGACCTTCTCCAGGTCCTTCGGCGCGATGTCCAGCAGGTAGCCCAGACGGCTCGGCACACCCTTGAAGAACCAGATGTGGGTCACCGGGGCGGCCAGCTCGATATGGCCCATGCGCTCGCGGCGGACGCGGGACTTGGTGACCTCCACGCCGCATCGCTCGCACACGATGCCCTTGAAGCGCACGCGCTTGTACTTGCCGCAGGCGCACTCCCAGTCGCGGGTCGGGCCGAAGATCTGCTCGCCGAACAGACCGTCCTTCTCCGGCTTCAGGGTGCGGTAGTTGATGGTTTCGGGCTTCTTGACCTCGCCGTAGCTCCAGCTGCGGATGTCGTCGGCGGTGGCCAGGCCGATCCTCAGTTTGTCAAATGCGTTGACGTCCAGCACTTGTATTCCTGTCTATTGAAGTTGTGTTTCTTGACGTTCATGGGGTCGCCGGCCGGCTTGTGGCCGGCGACCCGGGGAATCACTGGTATTCGGGCTCCTCGACGGCCTGGTCCTCCTTGGCGGCGGCGTCGGGGCGCGCGCCGATGTTGAAGCCCAGATCGTCGGAGGCAGACATCGGATCGTCGTCCTCGTCCTTCATGTCGATGGCCTGGCCTTCGGCGTTGAGCACCTCGACATTCAGCGACAGGGACTGCATCTCCTTCAACAGCACCTTGAACGACTCGGGGATGCCCGCCGGCGGCAGGTTCTCGCCCTTGACGATGGCACCGTAGGCACGCACGCGGCCGTCCACGTCATCCGACTTGGTGGTCATCATCTCGTGCAGCGTGTAGGCGGCGCCGTAGGCCTCAAGGGCCCACACCTCCATCTCGCCGAAGCGCTGGCCGCCGAACTGGGCCTTGCCGCCCAGCGGCTGCTGGGTGATCATCGAGTACGGACCGGTGGAACGGGCGTGAATCTTGTCGTCGACCAGGTGGTGCAGCTTCAGCATGTACATGTAGCCCACCGAGATCGGCTTGGGGAACGGTTCGCCGGTACGGCCGTCGAACAGCGTGGCCTTGCCGTTCTCGCCGACGAGCTTGTTGCCGTCGCGATCGGGCAGCGTGTTCTTGAGCAGGCCGTGCAGGACCTCCTGCTTGACGCCGTCGAACACCGGGGTGGCCACCGGGGTGCCCGGCTCGCCCTTCTCGGCGCCCTTGGGCACGTACTTCTTCCATTCGGCCTCAAGCTCCGGATCGACCGTGATGTCCCAGCCGGCGTGGGCCACCCAGCCCAGATGCATCTCCAGCACCTGGCCCAGGTTCATTCGGCTCGGCACGCCCAGCGGGTTGAGCATGATGTCGACCGGGGTACCGTCCGCCAGGAACGGCATGTCCTCCTCCGGCAGGATGCGGGAGATGACGCCCTTGTTGCCGTGACGACCCGCGAGCTTGTCGCCCTGGGTGATCTTACGGTGCTGGGCGATGTACACGCGCACGGTCTGGTTCACGCCGTTGGGCAGCTCGTCGCCGTCCTCCTCGGCGTCGGCGCGGGTGATCTCCTTGACGGCGATCACGGTGCCGGACTCGCCGTGCGGCACGCGCAGCGACGTATCACGGACCTCGCGGCTCTTCTCACCGAAGATCGCACGCAGCAGGCGCTCCTCCGGGGTCAGCTCGGTCTCGCCCTTCGGGGTGACCTTGCCGACGAGGATGTCGCCGGCCTCGACCTCGGCGCCGATGCGGATGATGCCGCGCTCGTCCAGGTTCGCCACCGCGTCCTCGCCGACGTTCGGCAGGTCGCGGGTGATCTCCTCGGCGCCCAGCTTGGTCTCGCGGGCGTCGATCTCATACTCCTCGATATGGATCGAGGAGAGCGTGTCGTCCTGCACGAGGCGCTGGGAGACGATGATCGCGTCCTCGTAGTTGTAGCCGTTCCACGGCATGAACGCCACCAGCAGGTTCTTGCCCAGGGCCATCTCGCCCTTGTCGGTCGCCGGGCCGTCGGCCAGCACGGTGCCGGTCTCCACGCGCTCGCCGTTCTTGATGCGCGGCACCTGGTTGTAGCACGTGCTCTGGTTGGAACGCTGGAACTTGGTCAGCTTGTAGCTGGAGGTGGTGCCGTCGTCGTTCATCACGCGGATGATGTCCGCGGACACGTAGGTCACCACGCCCGGCTTCTCGGCCAGGATCACGTCGCCGGAGTCGATGGCGGAACGCCACTCGGAACCGGTGCCCACCAGCGGACGCTCCGATTCGATCAGCGGCACGGCCTGACGCTGCATGTTGGTGCCCATCAGCGCTCGGTGGCCCTCGTCGTGCTCCAGGAACGGGATCAGCGAGGCGCCGACCGACACCATCTGGCGCGGGGAGACGTCCATGTAGTCGACCATGTCGACCGGCACGTCCTCCGCCTCGCCGGCGGCGTCTCGCACCAGGGCGTCCTTGGAGATGAAGTTGCCGTTCTCGTCCAGCTCCTGGTTGGCCTGGGCGATGACGTGCTCGACCTCGCGGTCGGCGGTCATGTAGACCACGTCATCGGTCACGTGGCCGTGCTCGACCTTGCGGTACGGGGTCTCGATGAAGCCGAACGGGTTGATGCGGCCGAAGGTGGCCAGCGAGCCGATCAGACCGATGTTCGGGCCTTCCGGAGACTCGATCGGGCACATACGGCCGAAGTGGGACGGGTGCACGTCTCGCACCTCCATGGAGGCGCGGTCGCGCGACAGACCGCCGGGGCCCAGGGCCGACAGACGGCGCTTGTTGGTCACGCCGGCCAGCGGGTTGTTCTGGTCCATGAACTGGCTGAGCTGCGAGGTGCCGAAGAACTCCTTGATGGTGGCGTTCACCGGACGGATGTTGATCAGCGACTGCGGGGTGATGGCCTCGGCGTCCTGCGTGGTCATGCGCTCGCGCACCACGCGCTCCATACGGCTCAGGCCGGTGCGCAGCTGGTTCTGGATCAGCTCGCCGACCTGGCGGATGCGGCGGTTGCCGAAGTGGTCGATGTCGTCCACGTCCACGCGCAGCTCGATGTCCTCGCCGTCGCGGCGGCCCGGGAAGGTCTTGTCGCCGGCGTGCAGGGTCACCAGGTACTTGATGGTGGCGATGATGTCCTCACGGCTCAGGCTGCGGTCGTTGTAGTCCGCCTCCAGGCCGAGCTTGCGGTTGATCTTGTAGCGGCCGACGCGCGCCAGATCGTACCGCTTGGTGTTGAAGTAGAAGGACTCGAGCAGGTTCTTGCCGGCCTCCGGGGTGGCGGTGTCGGCCGGGCGGATCTTGCGGTACAGATCGGTCAGAGCCTCGTCCTGGGTCTCGATGGTCTCCTTGTCGAGCGCGTCGAGCACCAGCGGGTAGCCCTTGAACGCCTCGCGGATCTCCGGCTTGGTCATGCCGATGGCCATCAGGAACACGATGGCGGACTGCTTGCGCTTGCGGTCCACGCGCACGCCGAGCACGTCACGCTTGTCGATCTCGAACTCCAGCCAGGCGCCGCGGCTCGGGATGATCTTCGCGCCGAAGATCTCCTTGTCCGAGGTGCGGTCCGGGGTGCGGTCGAAGTAGACGCCCGGGGAGCGCACGAGCTGGGAGACGATGACGCGCTCGGTGCCGCCGATGATGAAGGTGCCGTGCGGGGTCTGCAGCGGGAAGTCGCCCATGAACACGGTCTGGGACTTGATCTCGCCGGTGTCGCCGTTCTCGAATTCGGCGTTCACGTACAGCGGCGCGGAGTAGGTGTAGTCCTTCTCCTTGCACTCCTGCACGGTGTGGCGCGGCTCCTCGAAGTACGGGTCCGAGAAGGTCAGGGACATGGTCTGGGCGAAGTTCTCGATCGGGGAGATCTCCTGGAAGACCTCATCCAGGCCCGAGACATGCGGCACGGTGTTCGTGCCGTTCTCCAGATCCTCCTGCACGCGCTGCTTCCAGCGCTCGTTGCCGATCAGCCAGTCGAAGCTGTCGGTCTGCACGCCCAGCAGGTAGGGCACATCGATGGGCTCGCGGATGGAGCCGAAGTTCACACGGTCCGACGCCTTGTGCAGATCGATGTCATGCTGGTCGGCGCGTGCGATGATGGTGGTGGTACTCGTCGTAGCTTGTTCGGCAGCCAATGGACGTTCCTTATCGCTCGCTTGGTTCTTCGGTATCATTCCCCAGAAGCGCTTGGACGGCCGCCATATGCCTGTTCGCGGGCGCTTCTTCCTTGTCAGCATGCCCGCCATATGACATGCATATACGCAAATGCATTATGCTACCACACCTCGACACGCCTGACAATCCAGGCGTGTCCCGTCTGAGGCGGGCGCGGTCCTGCACTGCTACACCGCCGCACCGACGCGACGCACCGCGGCACCGATCCGCCGCCATACCTTTCCCGACGGCGTCATGGCGCACTGGCCCATCGCCCGCGGCTTCTCCCCTACTGCACGACGAACGGCACCTGCTGGCTGACGACCTCCGGATGGTCCTTCAGACTCAGCTGCGCCACATATGTGCCCGCCCCGACCTTCGGCAGATCGGCGTCGTCCACGCACTCCGACCCGGAACGGTTCGTGTTCCACCTCATGGTCTGGATGTCCTTATCCCCCTGCGCCATCATCAGCATGCGGGATTCGACCGGGCAGGAATCGGACCGCCAGACCTGGTCATCCCCGGAGGTAATCGTCAGCACGCGATTCGCATCCGACCCATCGATCAGACAGCTGACCGTGCCGCTGTACACGATGCCGGCGGCGAAATCGATCGACCCGCCCACGGGAACGGTCTGGGCCGTGGTGGACAACTCCAGGGAGATGCTGTCCTCCACGCAATCGCGCACACCGGTGCTGGGCGTGGGATCGGGCACGGCCTTGCGCGCGATGCCCACGTCATGGCCCGCCACCAATGCCCCCACAGCGAACGCGCCGCGGCCAATGCTGTACACGCAGAACCCGACCAACGCCAGCACCAGCACCAGCACGACGCCGACTACAATACGACGCCTCCGATAGATACGGCGCTGCTTCTCGCTCAGTTTGCGTTTGCGCCGCTTACCGGTGCGCGCTGGTGTACGTGTGGCCATAACACATTAGTCTAAAGGGGGCATGCGCGCCACAGCGACGTTCCCAGCCCGTCATCGCCATTTTCACACCATACTGATACGTCACTGATACGTCCGATGCCGTTTCCTGCCTCGCTACGGCAGGCGCAGCGAGCCGTCGGGCAGCATATCCAGCAGACCGTCCTCGTCCAACGACGCGATGCAGGCATCCAGCTGCACATGATCCGGCCACAACTGTTCGATTTGCGATCTCGGCACGGCACCCGGCGCGCCCGTTTCGAGCCGGCCGTCCGCCACACCACGCGCCGCCTGTGCGGCGGCCTGCCGCAAGGCGTTCAGGATAATGCCCCGCACCTGACGGTCCGTGCCCTGGAACCGTTGGCGCGGCCGGGTGCGCCGCTCCCCCAGCCCGGGAAGCCCCGCCGCCAGGAACGCGCACTCGCCCCGCAACGGGCAGTCGCCGCACTGCGGCGCCTTGGCCGTACAGACCGTGGCCCCCAACTCCATAACCGCCTGGTTCCATATCACCGACGAACCCGAAGCATCCCGCTCCGGCATCTCCTCGGGCAGCACGCGCCCAGCCAATTCGCGCTCGGCCCGGGAGGCCGCACCCCCGCGCGACTCCACACCGAGGAAGACCCTGCTCAGCACGCGGCGGATATTCGTATCGATGACCGCAATGCGCTCGCCGAAGGCGAAGCTCAGCACGGCGGAGGCCGTGTAGTCGCCCACGCCGGGCAACGCCACCAACTCCTCATATGTATGGGGCAGCTCGTTGGCGTATTCCTCGGCCACCACACGGGCGCACTCTTGCAACCGCAACGCCCGCCGCGGATAGCCGAGCCGCCCCCAGGCGGTGATCACTTCGGCGGTGGAGGCCTCGGCGAGCGCCGCTGCATCCGGCCAGACGGCCATCCAGGACTCCCAATACGGCACTACGCGGCTCATCTGCGTCTGCTGGCTCATCACCTCGGAGACCATCACGCCCCATGGCGTGGTACGGCCGAATCGCCACGGCAAGTCGCGCGCGTTCAGTTCCCACCACGCGGCCAGATGACGGCATGCCGCCGTGGCGCTGACGTGCAGCCGCTCTTCACGTTCGATTTCTTCAGGCACTCCACCATTGTGCATGACACTCCGCCTACCACGCCATGTGTTCGCTTCCCGGGCAGGGACACTGCATGACTATATGCGACTGTATGAGCGTCGCCCGCGGCCTGTCGGCTCGCGTCCCTAATGTTGGCAATCATGACGAACGAAGCAGCGAACCCGCAGGCCCCGGAGGCGCAGGTCGAGCAGATGTACGAGTACGGCTACCGGAAATCGAACTACGGCCCGGACGAGCTGGTGACCGACGCGCACGGCAATCCGATTAGCGTGGTGGACGCCATGCTCTCGGCCGAGGCGGCCGCTCAGGCGGAGACCGTGACCCCGCACCTGTGCTACTACTCGCCGCGCATCCCGGGCAACACCGGTTCGGCGATCCGCCTGTGCGCGGTGACCGGCACGATCCTGCATCTGGTGGAGCCGTTGGGCTTCAACCTGCATGACACGAAGCTGCGCCGCGCCGGGTTGGATTATCACGACATGGCCCATGTGGTGATGCACCCGAACTTCGAGAATCTGGTGGAGTCGATGCCGAACTCGCGCATCATCGCGTTCACGGCGCATGCCACCAAGCTGTATACCGAGATCGAATACAAGCCGACCGACATCCTGCTGTTCGGCCCGGAGCCGGGCGACATCCCGGATCCGGTGGACATCATGTTCGGCCCGCATGTGGCCGAGCAGGTCCGTCTGCCGATGCGCCCGAGCCTGCGTAGCCTGAACCTGACGAACTGCGCCTCGATTGCGATCTATGAGGCCTGGCGTCAGCTGAACTTCGAGGGCGGCAAGTAAAGAAGAGCAGTCTGCCTCGCCGGCCGCTCCGTCCGGCGAGGGAAAGACATCGATAACAACGCAGCCCCCTCATTGGAGGGGGCTGGACAGCGATTGTGGACGGCGCCGCCCTGAATCGGAGGGAGCCGGCGCCGTTGCCGACTAGTTCTTGAAGCTGTGGATCGGCGCGGGGATGCGGCCGCCGCGGGTCACGAAGGCCTCGCAGCTGGTCTGGTTGACCGGCATAATCGGCGCGTAGCCCATCAGGCCGCCGAATTCCGCCGAATCGCCCACGCCCTTGCCGTACACCGGGATGATGCGCACGGCCGTGGTCTTCTGGTTGACCATGCCGATGGCCGCCTCATCGGCGATGATGCCGGAGATCGTGGCCGCGGTGGTGTCGCCGGGGATGGCGATCATGTCCAGGCCGACCGAGCACACGCAGGTCATGGCTTCAAGCTTCTCGATGGTGAGGCACCCGGCACCGGCCGCATCGATCATGTTCTTGTCCTCGGAGACCGGGATGAACGCGCCCGACAGGCCGCCCACGTACGAGGACGCCATGATGCCGCCCTTCTTGACCTGGTCGTTGAGCATCGCGAGCGCCGCGGTGGTACCGGGGGCGCCGACCTGCTCCAGGCCGATCTTCTCCAGCACCTCGCCGACCGAATCGCCGACGGCCGGGGTGGGTGCCAGCGACAGGTCGATGATGCCGAACGGGATGCCGAGCCGGCGCGACGCCTCCTGCGCCACAAGCTGGCCGACGCGCGTGATCTTGAACGCGGTGCGCTTGATCGTCTCGCACAGGAATTCGAAGTCGCGGCCCTTGGCCTCATCGAGCGCGCGGGAGACCACGCCGGGGCCGGAGACGCCGACGTTGATTACCGCGTCGCCCTCGGTGACGCCGTGGAAGCCGCCGGCCATGAACGGGTTGTCATCCGGGGCGTTGCAGAACGCCACGAACTTGACGCAGCCGTAGCTGTCATTGTCACGCGTGTTGTAGGCGATGTCCTTGATGATGTGGCCGAGCAGTTCGACGGCGTTCATGTCGATGCCGGTTTTGGTGGAACCGACATTGACCGACGAACAGACGATGTCGGTTTCGCTCAACGCCTGCGGCAGCGAGCGGATGAGCATCTCCTCGGCCGGAGTCATGGATTTGGAGACGAGCGCCGAGTAGCCGCCGATCAGGTCCACGCCGACCTGCTTGGCCGCGCGGTCGAGCGCGTGCGCGAGTTTGACGAAGTCCTCGGAGGACTTGCAGGCGCTGGCGCCGACGAGCGAGATCGGGGTGACGGTGATGCGCTTGTTGACGATCGGGATGCCGTAGTCGCGTTCGATGGCCTCGCCGGTGGCGACCAGATCCTTGGCGTAGGTGGTGATCTTGCGGTAGATGTTATCGGCGACCACGTCCACGTCGGCGTCGGCGCAGTCGAGCAGCGAGATGCCCATCGTGATGGTGCGGACGTCGAGCTTCTCCTGCTCGATCATCTGATTGGTCTCGTGGACCTCCATGATGTTCAGCATGTGCATGTTCCCTTCGGTGCGATCTTCGGATTGGATGGGTGCGTGGCGAACTGCCGGGCAGGACAGCCGTCAGACGCGGTGCATCTTGGTGAAGATCTCCTCGCGCTGGCAGCGGATCTTGACGCCGATCTGCTCGCCGAGGGCGTCCAGGTCGGTGACCATCGTGCCGAACTCCGTGTCGACGTTCGCATAGTCGACGATCATCATCATGTTGAAGAAGCCGTCGATGATGGTCTGCGAGATGTCGAGCACGTTGACATGGTGCTCGGCCAGATACGTGCAGACGCGGGCGATGATGCCGACGGTGTCCTGGCCGACGACGGTGATGATGGCCTTGTTCATGCGATGGTCTCCCTAGTTCTTGCGAGATGCCGTTTGATTGGATGCCCCCAGTATAGGGACTGCCGCAGTCAAGCCGAAGACAACGCTACAGCATCGCCTCCAGACACTCCCTCGCGGTTTTGCGGGGAATGGACGAACCCGCAAACGCCGCGCCGTCACGGGAGACGATCACATCAACCCCGGCATCTTTCTTTGTTGGTTTTGAAACATTCTTCATAAAATCCATCAATGACAAATCCAGC